>PJUK01000023.1_pt1 | contig 272173 bp, 273 predicted proteins | sample 1512211 | NCBI WGS metagenome assembly PJUK01 (sample SAMN08177668, study PRJNA422409) | Feces metagenome, whole genome shotgun sequencing project. | reverse complement strand
GCATCGTCGAGGGCATCAACAACACCATCAAGGTCATCAAGCGGCGCGCTTACGGCTACCGCGACCAGGAATACTTCTTCCTCAAAATCCGCGCCGCCTTCCCCGGTAATGCTCAATGAACCTAAAAAAAACCCCTCGGCGTCAGGAGGGGTCTCTTCGGCCTTCGGGCGCGGATGCTCAACGGCCTTGGGGCGGGTAGTCGAGTTCGCCGAAGGAGTAGTCGCCGCGCGCCTTGGCCTCGGCCAGTTCCTGGCGGACCTGTTCGCGGGTCTTGCCGGCCGATTGCGACACGGCGGCCTTGGGCGGGTAATCCAGTTCGGCGGAAGTCACCTGGCCGGCGGCCTTGGCAGCTTGCAGCTCCTGCTGCACCTGGTCGCGCGACAGGCTGGTCTGCTGGGCCGTGGCGGGCGGATAGTCCAGTTCGCCGAACGTGACTTGGCCGGCGGCGCGAGCGGCCTGCAGTTCCTGCTGGACTTGTTCACGCGTCTTGCCATCGGCGTGTGCGGCGGACATACCCACCAGGGTGGCGGTAACCATGAGTGCGGTAGCTAGGGCTTTCATTGAGAGGACTCCATCCTAAACCTTGCACATCGTCTTCTGCCAGGCTGGCAGGTGCGATATGACAATTTGATTGCTGGGATGAAGTATCTGGCGATATGGTCCTAGTAAAAACCCTTATTTTGGGGAACATATTTGCACAGATGGGACAATTTTCGGTCGGATCCCCCCAAACCTGGTCAATTCCTGCACAGCGCCCCCTGAAACCGTGCTGCGACAAGCCTTGCCGCCATTCAGTAAAACGCAAGCTACGTAACGAAATCCGGAGCCGCCACCCGCTGGAAGGATAGTACGGCGTTGGGAAATAGACATTTCTGCTGGCGGGACAATAATTCCATTTATCATACAAATCTGCCAGAAATGGAAATTTGAACGACGAGGGCCCCATGGATATCCAGCTTAACGACATCGCGCTGTTCGTCGAAGTCGCCAAGCGCAAGAACTTCAGCCACGCCGCCGAAGCCTTGAATATTCCGACGTCCACGCTCTCGCGCCGGGTCAGCGAACTGGAACGCAGCATCGGCATGCGGCTGCTCAACCGCAGCACCCGCAAGATCGACCTCACCGAGGCCGGCGCGATCTACTTCGAGCGTTGCCGGCACATCGTGGAAGAGGCGCGCATCGCCCACGACCAATTGCTGGACATGGCGGTCCAGCCCAAGGGGCGGCTGCGCATTTCCCTGCCCACCAGCCTGGCCCAGCTGTTCCTGCCCGCCGTCATCCGCGACTTCCGCGAGCAGCATCCCGACATCGAGTGCGATTTCGACCTGAGCATGCGGCCGATCGACCCGATCAGCAATCCCTTCGATCTCATCCTGCGTTTCGGCCAGCAGCCCGACTCCAGCCTGATCTCGCGCAAGATCGTGCTGATGGCCCACCAGCTCTATGCCTCGCCCGACTATCTGGCCCGCCATGGCGAGCCGCGGGTGCCGGCGGATCTCAGCCACCACGAATGCCTGCGCCCCACCATGCGCGAGGAATCCTCCTTCTGGATGCTGCATTCGGGCGACAAGGTGGAACGCGTGCAGGTGTCGGGCCGGCTGTCCGCGAACAACGTGGGCATGCTGGGCCGGCTGGCCGGACAGGGCCTGGGCATCACGCCGCTGCTGGTGTTCGACGCCATGGAGCGCGCCATCAAGCAGTCGGGCCTGGTGCGCGTGCTGCCCGAATGGAGCCTGACGCCCCTGCCGCTATTCGCGCTGCTGCCCTCGCGCATGCTGCCCGCCAAGACCAAGGCCTTCCTGGATTTCATCCAGCCTCGGCTGTCGGACGCCTAGCGGCGCCCGATGGCCGGAGGGCGCCGCGCGCTAGGGCGTGTCGGCGCCGTACTGACAGACGGTGAAGAGCGGCGTGCCGGTGGCGGCGACCTTGGCCGATCCGCCGAGATCGGGCAGGTCGATGATGGCCGCGGCCTCGACCACGTTGGCGCCCAGGCGCTGCAGCAGATTGATGGCGGCCAGCATGGTGCCGCCCGTGGCGATCAGATCATCCACCAGCAGGACGCGCTGCCCGGTGCGCACCGCGTCGGTGTGCATCTCGACCGAGGCATTGCCGTATTCGAGCGAATACTCCTCGGCCACCGTGCGGAACGGAAGCTTGCCCTTCTTGCGCACGGGCACGAAACCCAGGTTCAGTTCGTAGGCCAGCACGCTGCCCACGATGAAGCCGCGCGCGTCCACACCGGCGACGAGGTCCAATCGCTGGCGCATGTAGCGGTAGACGAAGAGATCGATCAGCACCCGGAACGCGCGAGGATCCTGCAGCACCGGCGTGATGTCGCGGAAAACGACACCGGGTTGGGGCCAGTCTGGAACGCTGCGGATGGTGCGCCGGATGTACTCGGCGTAGTCGGTCTGCATGGAAGACGGCCCTGAAGAATTGAAGCAAGGCGAACTATAACCTCGCAACCGCGCTTAAGCCAGGATTGCCGCCGCGGATGACAATTCATGAAGCCGTCCGGCCCGCAATTCATAGCAACGGTCGACGGCGCCCGGCGGCAGGGCCGCGTGCGTGGCCAGCACCACGGCGCGTCCGCGCACCGCCGCGCCCAGGTCCTGGAAGAACGCCGTCTCGGCTGCGGCGTCCAGCCCGGCCGTGGGTTCGTCCAGCACGATGACCGCCGCCGGCGACAACAGCGCGCGCGCCAGGCACAAACGGCGCGCCTGCCCGGCCGAGAGCTGCGAACCGGTTTCGCCCGCCCAGGTGTCCAGGCCGTCCGGCAGGCCGCGCACGAACTCGCCCAGCCGCGCGGCATCCAGCGCGCGCCACAGCGCGGCGTCGTCGGCGTCCGGATCGCCGATGAGCAGGTTGGTGCGCAAGGTCCCCAGGAACACGGGCGCATCCTGCGACAGCAGCGCGATGCGCCGATGCCAGTCGGCCTGCGCGCAATCGCGCGCATCAGAGCCGCCGAAGCGCACCTGGCCAGCCTGCGGATCCTCCAGGCGCAGCAGCAGGTGCAGCAGGGTCGATTTGCCGGCGCCGCTGGGACCCAGGATCGCCACCCTCTCTCCCGGCAAAACCCGCAGGTTCACGTCTTCCAGCACCGGCGCATCCACGCCCCGCGCCCGGGCCGGATACGCGAAGCGCACGCGGTCCAGTTCCAGCGCGCCGCTGGCCGGCAGCGCTTGCGGCGCGGCGGGATCCTGCATGTCGGGCTCGCATTGCGTCACTTCCCGGATGCGCGCCGCGGCCGACATCGCGGAACCCATGCGCGAGGCCCCGCGCATGATCGGCCCCGCCACCTCGAAAATGCCGATGACCGCCAACAGCAGGCCCGCCAGCGCCGGCCCGCCGATCCGCCCCGCTTCGAGCGTGTCCAGGCCGAACCACAGCAGGGCCAGCACCGACGCGCCGGCCGCGACCTGCAGGAAAAACTGGCCTCGGGCCGCCACCCGCGCCTGGCTGCGCCGCGCCACCGCGCTGGCCTCGCACAGGCGTTCGAAGTGCTCGGCCGTCTGGGCCTGCGCATGCAGGGCCACCATGTCGGCATGGCCGTCCACCGCGTCCAGCGTCGCGGCGCGCAACCCCGCCGCGCTTTCCTGCGCGGCCGCGCCTGGCTTGCGCGCGGCCCGCACGAGCCACAGCGGCACCAGCACGCAGGCCGTCAACAGCGCCAGCGCGAACGCCAGCGCGGCCGCGGGCATCCATTGCCCCAGCACGGCGGTCAGCACGGCCCCGGCCAGCAGCGCCGTCGCCAGCGGCGCCAGCACGAAGAGGAATACGGTGTCCAGCGCGTCCACGTCGCCCGTCATGCGGGCCACCAGATCGCCGTCGCGATAGCGCGCCAATTGGCGCGGCGTCAGCCGGACGAGCGCGGCAAACACCGTGGCGCGCAGGTCCGCCAGCAGCCGCAGCGTGGCCGAGTGCCCGACCACGCGGTCGGCGTAGCGCGACACGATGCGCAGGAATGACAGCCCGCGCACCAGGGCCGAAGGCGCGAACAGGTTGAACGCGCCGCCCGCGCCGGCCAGGGCTGCGCCGGTCAGGAACCAGCCCGACACGCCCAACAGGCCCACGCCCGCGGCCACCGTGGCCAGGGCGCAGAACAATGCGAGCAAAAGCCCGCTTTTCCGGCGGGCATAGAGCGGCAGGAGCAACAACAGGTTCTTCATGCGTCTTCCACTTTTCCGGCGGCCACGCGCAGGCTGCGGCCCAGGCGCGCCGCCACGGCGGGCGCGTGCGTCGCCAGCAGCAGGGTCCGGCCCGAGGCAAAGGCCAGGATCTCGTCCAGCACCCGCGCCTGGGTGGCGTCATCCAGGTGCGCGGTGGGCTCGTCCAGCAGGATCAGGCCGGGATCGCGCAGGAACAGCCGCGCCAGCGCGACGCGCTGCGCCTGCCCGCCCGACAGGCCATGCCCGCGCGCGCCCAGCGGCGTGTCCAGGCCTTGCGGCAAGGCCTCGGCGAACTCCAGCACGCAGGCGCGCCTTGCGGCGTCTCGCAGGTCGGCGTCCGAGGCCTCGGGGCGCCCCAGCCGGATATTGTCGGCGATCGAGCCCGCCAGCAACTGCGGCTTCTGCCCGATCAGCGCCACGCGGCCGCGCAACGCCGGCTCGCTCCATTCGGCCAGGGGCAGGCCGTCGATACGGATCTCGCCGTCGAACGGCCGCAGGCGCGCGATCGCCTCGACCAGCGTCGATTTGCCGATGCCGCTGGGGCCCATCAACGCCACGTGCTCGCCAGGCGCCAGGGCCAGCGCGGCGCCGGACAGCACCGGCTGGCCGCGGCCGGGCGCGAGCACGCGCAGGCCTTCCGCGGAGAGCGCCGCGCCCTTGCCCCGCTGCGCGGGCGCCGCGGCAGCGCCGCCCTCCTCGCTCCGGACGTCGTCGTCCCGCGGCAGGCCATCGAACAGCGTGGCGATCTGGGTGACCGCCGCCAGCGCCGCCGCGCGGTCGTGATAATGCGCCGCGAACTGCCGCAACGGCGCATAGACTTCCGGCGCCATCAGCAGACAGAACAAACCTGCCTGCAAGGTCAGGGGCGTCCAGCGCAGGTCGAGGAAGCCCAGGTAGGTCAGGCCGATGTAGACCGCCACGCCCGCCACGCCCAGCGCGGCGAAGAACTCCAGCACCGCCGACGACAGGAAGGCGATGCGCAGCACCGACATCGTGCGCTGGCGCAGGGCGTCGCTGGCGGCCACGACGGAAGCGGCCTCCGCCTCGGCGCGGCCATGCAGCTTGAGGGTGGACAGCCCGCGCAGGCGGTCGGCGAAGAAACCCGACAGGCGGGCGAAGGCGCGCAGGTGACGGCGGCTGGCGCCCTGGGCGCCCCACCCCACCAGTGCCATGAAGAGCGGGATCAGCGGCGCAGTGATCAGCAGGACCAGCCCGGCGATCACGTCGACCGGCAGCAGCACGACCGCGAACGCCACGGGCAGCAAGGCCGCCGCGGCCATGGCGGGCAGGTACTTGGCGAAGAAGCCGTCCAGCGCCTCGACCTGATCCACCACCGCGCTGGCCAGTTCGCCCGCGGCGCGGCCCCGGCTCCAGTGCGGCCCCTTCAGCACCAGCCGCCTGAAGAGCGACTGGCGCACGTGGCGCTTGATGCGTTCGGAGGCGTCGGCGCCGGCGCGCTCGCCTGCCCAGCTGATACAGGCGCGCACCAGCATGAGCCCGGCGATGCCCAGGATGCCGCCGATCAGCGCCTGCCGGGGTTGCTGCCCGACGATGGCCGCGTCGAGCACGCGGGCCAGCAGCCAGGCCTGCACCACCAGCAGGACGCCGCTTACCAGGGGCGCGGCGCCCGCCAGCAGCAGCGGCAGCCTTGCTGCCCGGGCAAGCGCCACCAACCACCGCGATTGTTCGCGCGGTGGCTTGCCCAGCGCTGCCGAGGGATCGTGCTCTAGGGTGCTAGCGGGCTGTGAGGAACCGCCCCTCACTCGTCGTCGCGGCTGGCGCGCGGATCATGCGTATGCCCTTCGCGCAGCTCGAACCACATTGCGTTGAGGATGGCGAACGCGCACGCCAGGCCCAGGCCGAGTATCCACGAGAAATACCACATGGTGGAGGCTCCTTGTCAGTATGAGTTGGGCGTGCCGCCCACCGATTCTTCAGTGACCTTGCCGCGCATGACGCGGTACACCCAGGCGGTGTAGAGCGTCACGATGGGCAGGAAGATGGCGACCGCGATCACCATGATCCACAGCGTCATGTGGCTGGACGAGCCGTCCCAGATGGTCAGCCCGGCCTGCGGCTTCGTCGACGAAGGCATGATGAACGGGAAGAGCGAGAAGCCCACCGTCAGGATCACGCCGGCGATCGACAGCGACGAGGCCAGGAAGGCCAGCACGTTGGCGCGCAGAGACAGCAGCAGCGCCACCAGCACCGCGCCGCCCACGCCCAGCGCGGGCGCGATCCACATCAGCGGCCACTTCGCGTAGTTGGCCATCCAGGCGCCGTCCCGCACCGACACCGCCTTGAGCATCGGATCCGACGGGCCGGCCATGTCCACCGCAGTGGTGATTACATGGCCGCCGACGCCTCGGGCCACCCAGAAGCCTCCCGCGACGAACAGCAGGGCCGTGAGCAAGGCGCACAGCCGGCCCCAGTTGCGGGCGCGCGACGACACCGGATCCTCGGTGCGCCAGGCCAGCAGCACCGCGCCGTGCATGGCCAGCATCACCACGCTCAGCACGCCGGCCAGCAGCGCGAACGGCATGAAGAGCTGGTAGAAATGCCCTTCGTAGATGGGACGCAGCGTCACCGGATCGAAGGTAAAGGGCACGCCCAGGATGATGTTGCCCATGGCCACGCCGAACACCAGCGAGGCCACCACGCCCGAGAAACAGAGCACGGCGTCCCAGCGGCTGCGCCAGCGCGTGCCTTCCATCTTGCTGCGGTACTTGAAGCCCACCGGGCGCAGGATCAGCGCGATCAGGACCAGCATCATCGCCAGGTAGAACCCCGAGAACGAGGCGGCATACAGCAGCGGCCAGGCGGCGAAGATCGCGCCGCCCGCCGTGATGAGCCAGACCTGGTTGCCTTCCCAGACCGGCCCCACCACGTTGATCACGACGCGGCGTTCCACGTCGGTCTTGGCGACCACGGGCAGCAGCGCGGCCACGCCCAGGTCGAAGCCGTCCATGACGGCGAAGCCGATGAGCAGCGCGCCCAGCAGCACCCACCACACCACGCGCAGCGTGCCGTAGTCGAAAGGAATGAGAGTTTCCATCGCTGTCTCCTCCTCAGGCGCGCACGGCGGCGCGGACAGGATCGGCCGCGGCGGTGCCGGGCGCCGGCCCATCGGATTTCGGGCCCGCCTTCACGGCATGCAGCATCACCTTCACGCCGATGATCAACAGCACCGTGTACAGCACCAGGAAAATCGTCAGGCTGATGGCCAGGTCGGCGATCGTCAGTCCCGACGCCGCGTAGTAGGTCGGCAGCACGCCTTCGATCACCCAGGGCTGGCGGCCGTACTCGGCCACGAACCAGCCGCTCTCGATGGCCACCCAGGGCAGCGGCAGGCTCCACAGCGCCACCTTGAGCAGGCCGCGGCGGCTGTCGAGACGGCCGCGCGAGGCCAGCCAGAAGGCCACGCCGAAGAACAGGATCAGGTACATGCCCACGGCCACCATGATGCGGAAGGCCCAGAACAGCGGCGCCACGTTGGGCACGGTGTCCACCGCCGCCTTCTTGATGTCGGCTTCGGTGACCTTGCTCATGTCGGGCTGGTAGCGCTTGACCAGCAGGGCGTAGCCCAGGTCCGGCCAGGTCCGGTCGAACACCATGCGCGCATCCACGTCCTTGGGATTGGCGCGGATCTTCTGCAGGGCGTCGTACGCCACCATGCCGTCGCGGATGCGGTTCTCGGCGCGCAGGATCAGATCATCGATGCCCAGCAGCGGCGTCGTCAGCGACCGCGTGCCGATGATGCCCATGACGTAGGGGATCTCGATCGCGAAGTCGTTCTTGCGCTCTGCCTGGTTGGGGATGGCGATGAGGTTGAAGGACGCGGGCGCCGGCTCGGTGTGCCACATGGACTCGATGGCCGCGATCTTCATCTTCTGGTGTTCGGTGGTGAGGTAGCCGCTTTCGTCGCCCAGCACCACGACGGACAACGCCGAGGCCAGGCCGAAGCTGGCGGCGACCGCCATCGAGCGCTTGGCCAGGTCGACGTGGCGGCCCTTCAGCAGGTACCACGCGCTGATCGACATGACGAACATGGCGCCGGCCACGTACCCCGCGCTGACCGTGTGCACGAACTTGGCCTGCGCCACCGGATTGAAGATCACCGCCGCGAAGTCGGTCATCTCCATGCGCATGGTGTCGGGATTGAAGATCGAACCCACCGGATTCTGCATCCAGCCGTTGGCGATCAGGATCCACAGCGCCGAGAAGTTGGTGCCGAACGCCACCAGCCAGGTCACCACCAGGTGGCTGACCTTGGACATGCGGTTCCAGCCGAAGAAGAACAGCCCGACGAAGGTGGCTTCCAGGAAGAAGGCCATCAGCCCTTCGAGCGCAAGAGGCGCGCCGAAGATGTCGCCCACGTAATGGCTGTAGTAGGACCAGTTCATGCCGAACTGGAATTCCATCACGACGCCGGTGGCCACGCCCAGGGCGAAGTTGATGCCGAAGAGCGTGCCCCAGAACATGGTCATCCGCTTCCAGATGGGACGACCGGTCATCACATACACGCTCTCCATGATGGCCAGGATGAACGACAGGCCGAGCGTGAGGGGGACGAACAGGAAGTGATAAAGCGCGGTCGCGGCAAACTGAAATCGCGACAGGTTGACGACGTCGAGATCAATCATTGGGGCGCTCCCAAGCAGTCGAGATGCCGCGGCAACCGGCATGGTTCCCAGGCCGTCTCTCGCGCCATGTTACGGGCGTTGGATACAACTTCATAGAGGTTTCCTGAAAAAACGTGGCGGATCAAGATCAGGCCTTGCCCCGCAATTTGCCGGCGAAGCCCAGCACCTTCTGCACTTTCGAGCCGAGTTTCATCAGGTTCTGCAGGGTTTCGGGCGGCAGTCGTTGAACCTCATCGAACCATCCGGTGGACAGTTCGATGAGCTCCAGCATTTCGTTCATGCGCTGTTGCGCGTAGGCCTCATCGGGCCCCGACGGAGGCTCCAGCAGGGTGTCGCGCAACAGGGTGAGCGTGGGATCGATTTCGCGCTTGCGCTTCTCTTCCATCAGGATGCGGAAGATCTCCCAGACGTCCTTGGGCGTCTCGAAGTAGTCGCGGCGGTCGCCTACCTGGTGGATCAGCTTCACCAGGCGCCAGGACTGCAGTTCCTTCAGCCCGAGGCTGACGTTGGAGCGCGAGAAGCCCAGCGTCTCGGCGATGTCGTCGGCGTTCAGGGGCTTGGGGGAGAGGAACAGGAGGGCGTAGATCTGGCCGACGGTGCGGTTCACGCCCCAACGGCTGCCCATCTCTCCGAAATGCAGGATGAAGCGTTCGTTTTGAGGGGTCAGTGCCATGATCGATCAGCGCCAGCAAGGTCCAGGCAGCGGCGTGATCGGACAAACATCGTTACACCGCTTTCAGAAATTTCTGAAATTATCGAACAAACTATGAGAAAGCGCAAACCACACCGGCGGGAGGGGCAAGGCCGCAATCAATCGCGTCGGCGGCATCCGCCGAACCGGAGGCGCGAATGCAACCGGCCACCCGCCTGGCGGCGGGTGGCCGGTACGAACCTGCGGAAAGCGGGGGAAAAGCGGGGTCAGCCCGCCTTGACGGCCACGGCGGCGGATACCCGCTTGGCCTTGGCGCGGGCGGCGGCCACGTCCTCGGCCACGGCCAGGCCCACGCCCATGCGGCGCTTGACGAAGGACTCGGGCTTGCCGAACAGGCGGACGTCGGTGCCGGGCTCGGCCAGGGCCTCGGCCACGTTGTGGAACGAGACGGCCTTGGCCTCGACGCCGCCGTAGATGACGCTGCTGGCGCCCGGCTGGCGCAGGCTGGTGTCCACCGGCAGCCCCAGCAGGGCCCGGGCATGCAGCTCGAACTCGTTCTGGACCTGGGTGATCATGGTGACCATGCCGGTGTCGTGCGGGCGCGGGCTGACCTCGGAGAACCAGACCTGGTCCCCCGCCACGAAGAGTTCCACGCCGAAGATGCCCAGGCCGCCCAGGTTGGACGTGACCGCCAGGGCGATCTCCCGGGAGCGTTCGAGCGCGGCGGGCGACATCGGGTGCGGCTGCCAGCTTTCCACGTAATCGCCGTCGACCTGCTTGTGCCCGATGGGCTCGCAATAGCGGGTGTGAATCTGGCCGTCGGCGCCGCGCGCGCGCACGGTCAGCAGGGTGATTTCGTAGTCGAAGCGGATGAAACCCTCGACGATGGCGCGTCCGCCGCCCACCCGGCCGCCCTCCTGGGCGTAGCGCCAGGCGGAGGCGACGTCGCCTTCGTCCTTGATCAGGGATTGCCCCTTGCCCGACGAGGACATGACCGGCTTGATGACGCAGGGATAGCCGATGCCGCCGTCGATGGCCTGGCGCAGTTCCTCTTCGGTATCGACGAAGCGGTAGGGCGAGGTGGGCAGCCCCAGGGTCTCGGCCGCCAGGCGGCGGATTCCCTCGCGGTTCATGGTCAGCTGGGCGGCGCGGGCCGTCGGCGTCACCCGGGCCACGCCGGCCGCTTCCAGGTCCACCAGCAAATTGGTGGCAATGGCCTCGATTTCGGGGACAATAACGTGCGGCCGCTCCTGCTCGATGACCTTGCGCAAGGCGTCGGGATCCGTCATCGAGACCACATGCGCCCGATGCGCCACCTGGTGGCCCGGGGCATCGGCATACCGATCCACCGCAATGACCTCCACGCCCAGCCGCTGCAGGGCGATGATGACCTCTTTGCCCAGTTCGCCCGAGCCAAGCAGCATGACTCGGGTGGCCAGGGGGGACAAGGGCGTGCCAAGAACGGGGCTGGGAATGCTGGACATGGGACGAACCTGGAAAGGGAGTTTGAAATCCGTTGAAAAGAGCCGCCAGGATGCCATACCCCCCTGCCCGGGGCAAACCCGCATACTGATATTAAAATCCGTCCATGACTGACCATCCCACCACATCGTCCGAGACCGCGCTGGCATCTGCGCGCAGAACGCTGCAGATCGAAAGCCAGGGGCTGCTCGACCTGTCGGCCCGGCTGGACGACAGCTTCACGCAGGCCGTCGCCATGCTGCTGGCCTGTCGCGGCCGCGTGGTCGTCAGCGGAATCGGCAAGACCGGCCACATCGCCCGCAAGATCGCCGCCACCCTGGCCTCGACCGGCACGCCGGCGTTCTTCCTGCATGCGGCCGAGGCCGTCCACGGGGATCTCGGCATGATCACCCGCGACGACGTGATCATCGCCATTTCCTATTCGGGTTCCGGCCAGGAACTGCTGACCATCCTGCCGGTCGCCCGCCGCATGGGCGCGCGGCTGATCGCCATGACGGGCAATGCCCAGTCCGAGCTGGCCGTGCTGGCCGACGTCCACCTGGACGCCAGCGTCGCCCAGGAGGCCTGCCCGCTGAACCTGGCCCCCACCGCCAGCACTACCGCGGCGCTGGCCCTGGGCGACGCCCTGGCCGTCGCCTGCCTGGAAGCCCGGGGCTTCGGCCCGCAGGATTTCGCGCGCTCCCACCCGGGCGGCGCGCTGGGCCGCCGCCTGCTGACCCACGTGCGCGACGTGATGCGCCAGGGCAACGCCCTGCCCATCGTGATGGCCGGCACGCCGGTTTCGCAGGCGCTGGAGGTCATGTCCGCCAAAGGCATGGGCATGACGGTCGTGACCGACGCCCAGCACCGCCCCCTGGGCATCTTCACCGACGGCGACTTGCGCCGCCTGATCGCCCGGCACGGCGATATCCGCAGCCTGACCGTGGAGTCGGGCATGACGCGCTCGCCGCGCAGCATCAACGCCGAGGCGCTGGCGGTCGAGGCCGCCCAGCAAATGGATGAACAACGGCTCAACCACATGCTCGTGCTGGACACCGACGGCACCCTCCTCGGCGCCTTGCACATGCATGATTTGATGGCCGCTAAAGTGGTATGACTATGATGCTTCCTGCTTCCGTGACTCACCCGGCCGACGCGCTGGTCCTCGCCCGCATTCCCGCCACCGTGCGCGAACGCGCCGCCTCCGTGCGCCTGATGGTTTTCGACGTGGACGGCGTGCTGACCGACGGCAGCCTCTATTACGGCGAAAACGGCGAAGTGCAGAAGCGCTTCAACGCGCTGGACGGCCATGGGCTGCGCCTGTTGATGGAAGGCGGCCTGACCGTCGCCCTGATGACCGGCCGCTCCGGCCCGATCGTGGCGCGCCGCGCCGCCGAACTGGGCATCGCCGAGGTGATCCAGGGCGTGCGCGACAAGGGCGGCGCCCTGGCCGAACTTGCGCAGCGTTCCGGTGTCCAACTGAACCAGACCGGCTACATGGGCGATGACATCATCGACCTGCCGGCCATGCAGCGCGCCGGCTTCGCCGCCAGCGTGCCCAACGCGCCCGCCTACGTAAGCCAGGCCGCCCACTGGGTGGCCACGCAACCCGGCGGCAGCGGCGCGGTGCGCGAATGCTGCGACCTGCTGCTGGCGGCGCAGGGGCGCCTGGGCGCCTTCCTCGCGGCTCCGGGCCTGCTGGGCCCGGGCGCGATCCAATGACCGCCGCGACAACCGACACGCCCTTGCGGCGAACCCGATGAAAGAACGCTTTCCCTCTCTGATCGCGCTGTTCCTGCTGCTGGTGCTGGTCACCAGCTCGTGGTGGGCGGCCGACTATGCGCAGCGGGCCATCCAGGTGGACCCGCCGCGCCGCATTACCCACGAGATGGACGCCTGGTCCCGCGACTTCGTCATGCTGCGCACCGATCCCAGCGGCCGGCCCATCAACCGCCTGGAAGGCCAGTACGCGGAGCACTTCCCGGACGACGACTCCTATCACATCACCGAGCCGCGCGCGGTGGGCCAGCGCGAGACCAACCCCATCACGGTGGCGGTCTCGAAAACGGCCGTGATGGAGCAAGGCGGCAAGCGCATCGTCATGAACGGCGACGCGCACGTGCATCGCCAGCCCGACGCCAACAACGACATGCTGGACGTGCGCAGCCAGCAACTGATCATCCTGCCCGACGAGGACGTGGTCTTTACCGACCTGCCCGCGGAGGTGCTCAAGGGCCGTTCGCGCATGAACGGCAAGGGCATGCACTACAACAACAAAACCCGCCAACTGCAGGTTTCGGCATCGACCGATGTGGAAATTGCCGGCTCCGAAGGCAAACAGCAGCGTCGGACCGAAATTCCCGCCAACAACACTGACCAGAAGAAACCATGACCGACCTCCGGATTCTCCTTGCCCCGACGACCCGCCTGCTCGGCGCCGTCCTGCTGACGGCCTCCGTGCTCGCGCCGGCCCATGCCGCGGATCCGGCGCCCAAGGGGGCCGCGCCGGCCGAAGAACCCAGCACGCTGATCCTGTCGGACACGCTGCACTACGACGACGTGAAGAAGCAAAGCGTCTTCACCGGCAACGTCAACCTGACGCGCGGCCTCATGACCCTGACGTCGGACACGCTGCAGATGAACGAGGACGCGCAAGGCAACCAGTTCGGCACCGCCACGGCGAACAAGGGCAAGGTCGTGACGATCCGCCAGGAACGCCCCGAGACCTTCGAACTCATCGAAGGCACCGGCCTGCGCGCCGAATACGACGGCTCGAAGAGCACCTTCGACCTCATCGGCCAGGCCATCGTGACCCGCTACGTCTGTGGGAAACCCTTCGATACCATACGTGGCGAGCGGGTGCGCTACAACGAAAAGACCGGCACGTACGAGGCCCAGGGCGGGCCCAATTCGTCCGCGGCCGGCGGCCGCGTCCGCTCGGTGGCGGAGCCGCGCGCCAAGTCGGACGCCGCCATCGCCGAATGCCGCAAGCAGCAGGCCGCCAAGAAAGGGCGTTGAAACGCCTCCCAGCAACACCACTCGCAGCCACGATGAACCAACCTTCAGTGCAGACTCCCGTGACCTCCGCCCCTTCGGGCGTCAAGCAGGGCAGCCTGCGCGCAACCGGCTTGCGCAAGACCTATAACGGCCGCACCGTGGTGCAGGACGTGTCCCTGTCCGTGGTCAGCGGCGAGGTGGTCGGCCTGCTCGGCCCCAACGGCGCGGGCAAGACCACCAGCTTCTACATGATCGTCGGCCTGGTGCCGGCCGACGCCGGCCGCATCGAGATCGACGGCGCCGCCATCACCGCGATGCCGATCCACAAGCGCGCGCGCATGGGGCTCTCGTACCTGCCGCAGGACGCGTCCGTGTTCCGCCGGCTGACGGTCGAGCAGAACATCCGCGCGGTGCTGGAACTGCAAACGGGGCCGGATGGCCGGCCGCTCCCGACGCCAAAGATCAACGAACAGATGGAATCCTTGCTGGAGGAGCTGCAGATCGGCCATATCCGCAGCAATGCCGCCATTTCGCTGTCGGGCGGCGAACGCCGCCGCGTCGAAATCGCGCGCGCGCTGGCCACCAGCCCGCGCTTCATCCTGCTGGACGAACCCTTCGCCGGCGTGGACCCCATCGCCGTGATCGAGATCCAGCGCATCGTGCGTTTCCTGAAGGGGCGCGGCATCGGCGTGCTGATCACCGACCACAACGTCCGCGAAACGCTGGGCATCTGCGACCGCGCCTACATCATCAGCGAAGGCAAGGTGCTGACGGATGGCCATCCCGAGGAAATCGTGGGCGATCCGGCCGTGCGCCGCGTCTACCTGGGCGAACACTTCCGCATGTAACGGACGCCCCTGGGGAAGACCCCTAGGGCGCTCGCGCGCCCCTCGGATGCCCCCTGAGGACTCAGCCATAAAACTGCCATGTTCTTGCGCTAGGTCAGCTTGTTTTATCGGCCCGAGTCTATACACTAGTACCAAACAACACCCTCTCGAACAAGGAGAACGCCTAACGAACCAGCCGCGCGATTTTGCGCACCTTTTTTCCTCTTTTAGAAGGAGAGCACACTATGAACCTGAGCATCTGCGGTCGTCACCTCGACGTCACCCCGGCCATCCGGGAATATGTCATGAACAAACTGGCGCGAGTGCTGCGGCATTTCGATCACGTCATCGATACCCAGGTCATGCTCTCGGTAGAGCCCCTGCGGCATAGAGCCGAAATCACCATGCGTCTGAGCGGTAAGGACATTCATTGTGAAGCTACCGATGAAAATCTCTATGCAGCCATAGATCTTCTTGCTGACAAAGTCGACCGTCAGGTCATCAAGCACAAGGACAAGGTACGAAGTCACACAGCGGAGTCCGTGAAGCGGCAAGCGGCGAATCTTTCGTCACCCCAGCAGTAACGCGCCTCACGATTAGCTCGCCTGCGAGACTAACGAAACAGCGATTCTAGAATCCTGCCCGAGTCCCGGTGTCCCGCTAGACCACGAGTCCAGCCGGGGCATCGGCAAACTTCCCTCTCCCTCTCTTTGTCCCCCATTCCCGGCCCGCCGGCGATCCTGCTTCCCCCCATTCCCCACGTTTCCCGCGCCGCGAGGCCGCGCATGGCGCAAGAATGCCCACAATCCGCCGCTATCGGTCTATGCTGTCGCTCTTGCCGACCCACGGCGCGCCCACGCAGAGGGCCCGCCGCAGAGGCCGATTATTGCACTGCGTCATATAACCATATAATGATCCGATGAATCATTTGTCGCGCATCCTACCCGCCGGCAACGTCGTGCTCGATATGCTCGCCACGAGCAAGAAACGTGCGTTCGAACAGGCCGGCCTACTCTTTGAAAACAACCACGGCCTGGCTCGGGCGCTCGTGTTCGACAGCCTGTTTGCCCGGGAACGCCTGGGTTCCACGGCCCTGGGGCAGGGAGTGGCCGTTCCGCACGGCCGCGTGAAGGGCCTGGAGCAGGCGCTGGCCGCCTTCATCCGCCTGGCCCAGCCTATCGCCTTCGATGCGCCCGACGGACAGCCGGTGTCGATGCTGCTCTGCCTGCTGGTGCCCGAGGCGGCCACGCAGCAGCACCTGGACATCCTGGCCGAACTGGCCCAACTCATGTCCAACAAGGCATTGCGCGAGGCCCTGGCCACGGAAACCGATCCGGCCCTCGTCCACAAGATGCTCACGACCGGCCAACTCTGATCTCCACGCGGAACCGCTGCCATGCTCACGGTGCAGGAACTCGTCGACGACAACGCCGACAAAATCCCCTTTAACTGGATTTCGGGCCAGGGCGCAGCGGACCGCGCAATCCCCGACGATGGCATGTCGGCCGCGGATCTCGTCGGCCACCTGAACCTCATCCACCCCTCCCGCATCCAGGTGTTCGGCCAGGAAGAGCTGGCGTACTACACGCGCTTCGACCTGCGCCGCCGCATGCACCACATGGACGAGCTGCTGATCGGCGGCGTGCCCGCCATCCTGCTGGCCGACGGACTGACGCCGCCGCAAGACCTGATCGACCAGTGCGACCAGCACCAGGTGCCGTTGCTGTCCACGCCCGTGGCGGCCGCCCAATTGATCGACCTGCTGCGCATCTACCTGGGCAAGAAGCTGGCGCCCACGACCACGGTGCACGGCGTGTTCCTCGACGTGCTGGGCCTGGGCGTGCTGATCACCGGCGAATCCGGCCTGGGCAAAAGCGAACTGGCGCTGGAACTGATCTCGCGCGGCCACGGCCTGGTGGCCGACGACGCCGTGGAGTTCTCGCGCACCGCCCCCAACATGATCGAAGGCCACTGTCCGCAGCTGCTGCAGAACCTGCTGGAGGTGCGCGGCCTGGGCCTGCTCGACATCCGCACCATCTTCGGCGAAACCTCCGTGCGCCGGAAGATGCGCCTCAAGCTCATCGTGCACCTGGTGCGCGCTACCGCGCAGGACAAGTTCGAGCGGCTGCCGCTGCAGGACATCACCCAGGACATGCTGGGGCTGCCGGTGCGCAAGGTCATGCTGCAGGTCGCGGCGGGCCGCAATCTGGCGGTGCTGGTGGAGGCCGCCGTGCGCAACACGATACTGAAGCTGCGCGGCATCGACACCCTGGGCGAATTCATGGAGCGCCAGGCCATGGCGATCCTGCAAAGCAGCAAGTAGACGGTGGCGCCCGGCGACGCCGTGAGCCTCTACGAAACGCTGGCGGCCGAGATCGCCAAGTCCATACGCGACGGCGTCCTGCGCGCGGGCGACAAGCTCCCCTCCGTGCGGGAGGCCTGCGCCACGCGGCACGTCAGCCCCTCCACCGTCTTCCAGGCCTACTACCTGCTGGAAGCGCGCGGCCTCATCCGGGCGCAGCCCCGTTCCGGCTACTACGTCAGCGCGCCCGCCGTGTCGCTGCCGCCGGAGCCCGGCGCCTCGAACCCCGACGGGGAATCGACGGAACTCGCCATCAGCGAGCGCATCTTCGACATCCTGGGCTCGGTGCGCAACCGTGACGTGACGCCGCTGGGGTCGGCCTTCCCCTCCCCGCTGCTGTTCCCCCTGCCCCGGCTGGCCCAGGCCATGGCCGCCCACCTCAAACGCCAGGATCCGCTCGATACGGTGGAAGACCTGGCGCCCGGCAATCCTGCCCTGCGCCGGCAGATCGCGCTGCGCTACCTGATCGGCGGCATCAATGTGCCCGCCAGCGACATCGTCGTCACCAACGGCGCGCTCGAAGCGCTCAATCTGTGCCTGCTCGCGGTCACACGCCCCGGCGACACGGTCATGGTCGAGGCCCCCACCTTCTACGGCGCCCTCCAGGCGCTTGAGCGGCAAGGGTTGAAGGCGCTGGAAATACCCACCCATCCGCGCACCGGCGTCGACCTGGACGCCATGGAAGCCGCCATCCGGCGCCACGCGCCCAAGGCCTGCTGGCTGATGACGCAATTCCAGAATCCGCTGGGCAGCCTGATGCCGGACGACAGGAAGCGGCGGCTGGTCGAGATGCTGGCGCGCCACGGCATCCCGCTGATCGAAGACGACGTGTACGGCGAGCTGTATTTCGGGTCCACGCGGCCCGTGCCGGCCAAGGCCTACGACACGCAGGGGCTGGTGCTGCATTGCTCGTCGTTCTCGAAATGCCTGGCGCCGGGCTACCGCATCGGCTGGGTGTCCGCGGGCCGCTATGCCCAGCGCATCCAGCGGCTGAAACTATCCTCGACGCTGTCGGCCTCCGGCCCCGCGCAGGGCGCGATCGCCGAATACCTGGAGCAAGGCGGCTACGACCGCCACCTGCGCCGGCTGCGCGAAACGCTGCAGGCGCAGCAGGAGCGCATGGCCGATGCGATCGCCCAGGAATTCCCGGCGGGCACCCGCGTCACGCGTCCGCAAGGCGGCTTCTTCCTGTGGCTGGAACTGCCCGCGGCGGTGGATGCGCTGACCCTGCACCGGCAGGCGCTGGCACGCGGCATCAGCGTGGCGCCGGGCCCGATCTTTTCGGCCAGCGGCCAATTCCGCAGCGCGCTGCGCCAGAACTACGGCCACCCCTGGAACGACGGCACGCAGGGTGCGATCCGCGCGCTGGGCGAACTGGCGCGCCAGGCCTGCGCGCAGGCCCTGAAAACGGGCTAGGGCCTCCCGGCCCGCGCGCCCGGCGCGGGCCTCAATTCCGCGTCGACGCGGCGCGCGCCCGTTTCACCTCCAGCGGCGTCACGCCCCCGGCCTCGTTGCCCCAGCTATTGCGGATGTAGGACACCAGCATGGCGATGTCGCCGTCGTTGAGCACCTGCCCGAACGGCGGCATGCCGTGGGGCCGGGGATTGGCCGCGGTGGCGGGTGCATAGCCGCCATCGAGCACCATGCGGATCGCGTTGACGGGCGACGGCGCGGTCACGGTGGGGTTGCCGGCCAGCGCGGGCCACGCCGTGCCGCTGCCCTCGCCCGCGGGCTGATGGCATTGCGCGCACTGCTGGCGATAAATCTTGCCGCCCAGCTCCATCGCCGCGGGCGCGACCGGCACTTTGGCCTGAACCGCCTCGGGCGGCGTGGCGGGCAGGGACTTGATGTAGACGCCGATGGCCAGCGCGTCGTCGTCGCTCAGGTGCTGGGTGCTGCCCAGCACCACTTCGGCCATGGGGCCGCTGACGCTGGAATGCCGGGAGATGCCCGTCTTGAGCAGCGCGGCGATGTCCTCGGCCGACCAGCGCCCCATGCCGGTCTGCATGTCATTGGTGAGCGGCGGCGCATACCAGTCCAGCACGGGGATCACGCCGCCGCCCAGCGCCTGGTCCGAGCGCAGCGCGCCCAGGCTGTTGCGCGGCGTATGGCAGGCGGCGCAATGGCCCAGCCCTTCGACCAGATAGCGGCCGCGGTTCCATTGGACCGATTGCCCCGCATCGGCCTCCAGGACGCCCGGCTTGAAATACAGCGCCCGCCAGGCAGCCAGCAAGGCCCGCTGGTCGTACGGGAATTCGAGCTCGGGCGGCCGGTTGGCCTGGCTGACGGCCGGCACGCTGCGCAGGTAGGCGTACAGCGCGTCCGAATCCGCGCGGGTGACGCGCGTGTATTCGGTGTACGGGAAGGCGGGATAGAGCAAGGTGCCGTCCCGCGATTTGCCGTTGTGCAGCGCCTGCCAGAAATCGTCGGCGGTCCAGGCGCCGATGCCGGTCTGTTCGTCGGGCGTGATGTTCGGGCCGTACACGGTGCCGAACGGCGTGGGGATGGGCGTGCCGCCCGCCAGCGCCTTGCCGCCCCGGCTCGTATGGCAGGCCATGCAATTGCCCGCCAAGGCGAGATAGCGCCCGCGTTCGAGCAGCGTCGCGGCATCGGCCGCGGCGGCGGCCGGGCCCGTGCTGGCATCGTCGCGCGTGCCCGCCCAATACAGGCCGCCCACGGCCGCGACCGCCGCCAGCAACAGCACCCACAGGACTTTCTTCATGCGTTTCATCCGCTCCCCCGCCTACCGTTGCGCCTGGCTGCCGCATTCCGCGGGCAGGCGTAGCGAGCCCGCCGGTTCGGGGGCATAAGGTTCGACCACCGGCCGCGCCGACAGCCAGGCGGCCAGCGCGCCGATGTCGGCGGGAGTGAGCTTGTTGGAGATGTCGGCCATGCAGTCCGGCTCGGCGGCGCGCCGCAAGCCGTTCTTCCAACCGCCGATCTGCGAACCGATGTAGTCGCGCGGCAGGCCGAGCAGGCCCGGGATGGCGGGCAGCACTCCGCCCAGCGTGGCGCCGTGACAGGACGCGCAGGCGGGCAGGCCGCGCGCCGCGTCGCCGTCCAGCGCGAGCTTGCGGCCGGCTTCCAGCGTGGCCGCGGACACGTCGGGGCGTACCGGCGGCGGATAGGGCACGTGCTGCTCGGAGAAGTACGCCGCCATTTCGCGCAGGTAGTCGTCCGGGAGGCCGGACAGCAGATGCGTCATGGGCCGGTACTGGCGCCGGTCGTCGCGGAAGTTGAGCAGCTGGTGGTACAGGTATTCCTGGGGCTTGCCGGCCAGGCGCGGGTAGTAGCCGTCGGTGCCGGCCCTGCCCTGCGCGCCATGACAGGCCGTACAGGCCGCCACGCGGGCCGCCATGGTGTCCGGCCGCAGCGGGGCGTCGGCGGCCTCCTGCGCCCTTGCGGGCGTTGCCAAAAAAACGACGGCGGCGGCGGCGGCCAGGGCCGAAATTGCCCAAAACCGCTGCAGTGAAACACTACGAAAGGAAATGAGGGCTAACATCTAGGTCGAATTCCAATCCCCCGAAGCGCATGACGGCGGGGCGCGTATGTGAATCTATCTGAGTACCCGGGGCCAAGCTTACGCCAGGGCAGTCCGGGAGGTACAGGCGCAGATTCCGAGTTTACGGCCATATCAGATGCCATCCCGCCGGTATCGTCCTGGAAAAGCGTGCCACAATCATGTCCATGTTGAAAGTCGTCCTAGTCACCGGAATCTCTGGCTCCGGCAAGTCCGTTGCGCTGCGCATGCTCGAAGATGCCAGCTACACCTGCGTCGACAACCTGCCCGTGCGGTTCCTGACCGAATTCATCGCCAATGCCCGGGATGAAGGCCTGGAGCGGGTCGCCGTCGCCATCGACGTGCGTTCGCCCGGCGAGCTGGCCGAGCTGCCGGACGTGGTGACCGCGCTTCGCGCCATGGGCACCAGCCTGCGCGTGGTCTTCCTGGACGCCAGCACCGCCACCCTGGTGCAGCGCTATTCCGAATCCCGCCGCCGCCATCCCCTGACCGACCGCCTGCAACGCGGCGGCACCGCGCCGTCGCTGACCGACTGCATCGCGCTCGAACGCGAACTGCTGGCGCCGCTGCGGGACCAGGAACACGTCATCGACACCTCGGACCTGACCCCCGGGCAGCTGCGCGCCTGGATCCGCGACCTGATCCAGGCGGACCGCGCGCCGCTGGTCCTCACGTTCGAGTCCTTTGCCTACAAGCGCGGCGTGCCCGGCGACGCCGACCTGGTGTTCGACGTGCGCTGCCTGCCCAACCCCTACTACGACCGCAACCTCCGCCCCCTGACCGGGCGCGACGAGCCCGTGGCCGCGTGGCTGGCCGGCTTCGAGCAGGTGGGGCTGATGATCGACGACATCGCCGGTTTCCTGAACCGGTGGCTGCCGCGCTACACGCAAGACACCCGCAACTACCTGACGGTCGCCATCGGCTGCACCGGCGGCCAGCACCGTTCGGTCTACGTGGTCGAGCAGCTGGCGCTGCGCTTCGCCGACCACGACCCGCTGCTGGTGCGCCATCGCACCCAATTGCCTGACGAATCCGCATGACCCTGTCCCGCCCGCTCCACCTGATCCTGATGCTGACGCTGGCCATTGCCGTGGCCGGCTGTTCTTCCACCGGCGGGCGCAAGAAGGGCGGTTACTACAAGGACGACGGGCCGGATGCCAACCCGCCGTCGAACCTCGACCAGATACCCGACGCGGTGCCCCGGGTGGAACCGTACGCCAGCGGCGCGAACCGGCCCTACGTCGTGTTCGGCCAGCGCTACGTGCCCGACACCAGCGGCCAGCCCTACAAGAAGCGCGGCACCGCGTCCTGGTACGGCAAGAAGTTCCACGGCAATTCCACGTCCATCGGCGAATCCTACGACATGTACGCCATGACGGCCGCCCACACGACGCTGCCGCTGCCCAGCTACGCCCGCGTCACCAGCCTCGTCAACGGCAAGACCATCGTCGTGCGGGTGAACGACCGCGGCCCCTTCCACAGCGACCGCATCATGGACTTGTCCTACGTGGCGGCCCACAAGCTGGGCATCATCGGACCGGGCAGCGGGCAGGTGATCGTTGAGGCCATTCCGCCGGACGAGATCCGGCGCCTGGCCTCGCAAGGCACGCCGGCCGCGGCCCCGCCCGAACCCGCCTCGGCCACCGGCTCCACGCCGGTGCTCGCGCCGGTGGCGGCCGCCCCCGTGATGCTCTCGGCGGAGCCCCTGCCCGCGCCCGCGCCGGGGTCGGCGCCGGTGCGCCAGCCCGCGGCGGGCGCCTTCGGCAATGTCTATCTGCAGGTGGGCGCGTTCAGCCAGCCGGCCAATGCGCAATCGCTGGTCAGCCGCATCAACACCCAGTTGGGCGACGCGGGCGCGCCGCCCGCGTCGATGGAACAGGCCAACAATCTCTACCGGGTCAAGATCGGCCCGTACCCCGACCGCCAAAGCGCGCTGGACGCCGTGCAGCTGGTGTCGGAGCGCATCGGCATCCTGCCCAGCATCGCCGCGCAATAGGGAACCCCCGGGCTACCAGGGCAGCTCCGCCTGCCCGTCGCAGACCCGGCGCGCGCGCGCGTTCCGGCTGCGGTACAGATTGCCTTCGTGCGCCAGCAGCGCCTGTTTGCGCGGCAAGCCGCCGCCAAAGCCGGTCAGCGAGGTATCGGCGCCGATCACGCGGTGACACGGGATGATGATGCTGATCGGGTTGCGCCCGACCGCCCCGCCGACCGCCTGCGCGCCCTTGGGCCGGCCCACGGTGCGGGCCAGTTCGCCATAGCTGGCCAGCACCCCGAACGCGAGGTCGCACAGGGCATGCCAGACCTCGTGCTGGAAGGCCGTGCCGACGGGGTCCAGCGGCACGTCGAACACGCGGCGCCGGCCGGCGAACCACTCGTCGAGTTCGCGGCGCGCCTGCTCCAGGATGGGATCGGATTCCGTCAACAGCCAGCCTTCCGCCGAGGGCAGCAGGGCCTGGTCGGTGAACCAGGCGCCGCGCAGGCCCTTGGGGCTGGCGACCAGGCGCATGTCGCCCAGCGGCGTGGGCATGTCGCGGTAGGTCAGCCGCTCGTTGGGGTCGGCCGGCTTGTTGGACACCACGGTTTCGTAGGTCATGGCTTATTCCGACGATTTCTTGCGGGCCAGCGCCCGGTTGTACAGGACGTCGCGCGGCAGGCCCGAGACCTTGGCCGCGACACGGGCGGCGTCGCGCAGCGACAGCGACTCCAGCAAGGCGTCCAGCAGCGCGTCGGTGCGCGGATCGGCGTCCTCTTCCACCGGCGCCTCTTCCCGGGCATGCGCGATCAGCACGAATTCGCCCTGCTCGCGATGGGCATCCGCCGCCAGCCAGGCCGCGGCCTCGCCCAGCGGGAAGGTGGCGATTTCCTCGAAACGCTTGGTCAGTTCACGCGCCACCGTCAGCCGGCGGTCGGGTCCGCACACTTCCAGCAGGTCGGCCAGGGTGGCCGCGAGCCGGTGGGGGGACTCGAACATCACCACCGGCGCGGGCAGCGCGCACCAGGTGCGCAGCCAGCGCTGGCGCGCCGCCGCCTTGGACGGCGCGAAGCCGGCGAAAGCGTAGGCCGGGTTCTCATCCGTGGTCACGCCGCTGCCCATCAGCGCCGCGATCACGGCGCTGGGGCCGGGCACCGGCACCACCTTGTAGCCGGCCTCGCGCACGGCGCGCACGATCCGCGCGCCCGGATCGCTGACGGCGGGCGCGCCGGCGTCGGACACCAGGGCCACGCGCTGGCCCTGTTCGAGGCGCGCGCAAATGGTCTGGGCCGCCGCGGCCTCGTTGTGGCGGTGGGCCGCCATGAGCGGCGTGGAGACGCCCCAGGCGTCCAGCAGCGTGCGGCTCGCCCGCGTGTCTTCGGCGGCGATCACGTCGGCCCGCTGCAAGGCATGCCAGGCGCGCAATCCCAGGTCGCCCAGGTTGCCGATCGGCGTGGCCACGACGTAGAGCGTCGAGGCGGGCCAATGCTGCTCCGACACGCGTTCGGCAACGCGGGACCAGGCATCGCCGGCGGGCTGGGGTGAGACATTTTGATTCATTGCGGCCTACTGACACGGAAAACCATGTCAGTGTAGCCGCCAATGTCCACCGCCCCCGGAGCCGCCATGACGGACGAGACCTTGCGCCTGGCCTGCGAACTGGCCCTGGCCGCCCGCCGCCGGGCGGCCAGGCGCCGCCGCCGCTCGACCCGCCCTGCGGCCGCGGACCGCCCGCCCCCGCGGCGCTCGCCCACGCAGCGCAACGGCGACCGCCACGAGGCGGCCGCGCTGCGCCTGCTGCGCGCGCGGGGCCTGATGCTGCTGGCGCGCAACCTGCGCACCCGCGCCGGCGAGATCGACCTGGCCATGCGCGACGGCGACACGCTGGTGTTCGTCGAGGTCCGCGCCCGGGGCGACGGCCGCTATGGCGGCGCGGCGGCCAGCATCGGCCGCGAAAAACAGGCCAGGGTGGCCCGCGCCGCGGCCCATTGGCTGCCCGAACTGGCCCGGCGGCATTGGCGCGGCCGTCCGCCCGCCGCCCGCTTCGACGCGGTGGTCTTCGAGGCCGGCCACCCCCAGTGGCTGCGCGGGGCGTTCTGGCTGGACTGAACCCCCGCCACGCCGGTAACGGCGCGTCCGCGGATCGTTACGCCTGGACAGAACGGCTTTACGGCACCGTGAGATAATCGCGCCCATGGACATGACCTCTCGTATGACGTCGCACTTTCGCGACGCCATGGCTGCGTGCGAACAAAGCATGAACGTGCTGGCCGAACCGCTGGCGATAGCGGTGGACGTGCTGTTCGGCGCCCTGGCGAACAACGGCAAGATTCTGGCTTGCGGCAACGGCGGCTCGGCCGCCGACGCGCAGCACTTCATCGCCGAACTGGTGGGCCGCTTCGAGCGCGAACGCCTGCCCCTGGCCGGCATCGCGCTCAATACCGACACCTCCATCCTCACCGCCGTCGGCAACGACTACGGCTTCGACGAAGTCTTCGAGCGCCAGGTCAACGCCTTCGGCCAGGCCGGCGACGTGCTGGTGGCGATCTCCACCAGCGGCAATTCCCCCAATGTGGTGCGCGCCATGGAAGCCGCCAGCGCCCGCGAGATGCACGTGCTTGCCCTGACCGGCAAGGGCGGCGGCGTCATGGGGGAACTCATTACGCCCATGGACGTCCATCTATGTGTTCCCAGCGATCGCACGATGCGCATCCAGGAAGTCCACATTCTGCTGCTGCACGCGCTGTGCGACGGCATTGACGCTCTTCTGCTTGGAGACACCGAATGATTTCTGACGCCCGTACCGCAGTCCGTCCGCTGATGCTTGCCGCGGCCCTCTCCGCGGCCACGCTGTCGCTGTCGGCCTGCGCGCCGCTGATCGTGGGCGGCGCCGCCGCCACCACGGCGGTCGTCGTGACGGACCGCCGGACCTCCGGCGTCCAGCTCGAAGACCAGAACATGGCGTTCAAGGCGCAGAGCCAGATCTCGCAGAAACTGGGCGACACGGCCCGCGTCAACGCCATGGCCTATGGCGGCCACCTGCTGCTGACCGGCGACGTGCCCACGGAAGAAGCCAAGAGCCAGGCCACCGCGATCGCCCAGGGCGTGGAAAACGTCAAGCAGGTCATCAACCAGCTGACGGTCGGCCCCATCGCCTCGTTCGGCGTGCGGTCCAACGACACCTGGCTGACCTCCAAGGTCAAGAGCACCCTGCTCAATACCAAGTACGTGCCCTCGGGCACCATCGCGGTCACGACGGACCACAGCGTGGTCTACCTGATGGGCAAGGTGACGCAGGCGGAAGGCGAGTATGCCGCCAACGCCACCGCCGACGTGGGCGGCGTGGCCAAGGTGGTTAAACTGTTTGAAACGATCAGCCGCGAGGAAGCGATCCGGCTGTCGAACAGCGGTTCCCAGTCCACAACCACCGAAGCCAAAGCGCCCATCGAAAGCGGCGCCGGCGCGGCCAGCGACAATGCGGGCGGCACGGGCGGCGGCGTAGAGGTCATGCCCATCAAATGAAAAAAGCCATCGTAGCGCTCGCCGTCCTGGTGGCGGTCGGCATCGGCGCCTGGTTCGTCCTGCGCCCCGCGCAGACCGCCCCCGACGTCACCTTCACCACCCTGGAAGGCAAGACCTTCTCCATGCAGGACCTGCGAGGCAAGGTCGTGCTGGTCAAATTCTGGGCAACCAGCTGCGTGACCTGCGTGAAGCAGATGCCCGAGACCATCGCGGCCTACAAGGAATACGCAGGCAAGGGCTACGAAGCGGTGGCCGTCGCCATGGACTACGATCCGCCCAACTTCGTGCTGAACTTCGCCGAAACGCGCAAGCTGCCATTTCCCGTGGCGCTGGACACCAAGGGCGACATCGCCCGCGCCTTCGGCGATATCCGCCTGACGCCCACCGCCTTTTTGATCGACAAGAAGGGCAACATCATCAAGCGCTACCTGGGCGAATACGACGTGGCGGAATTCCACGCCACCGTGGAAAAGGCCCTGGCGGGCTGACCCGCCGGCGCGCCAGGGTTCCCCGCGGCGCGCCCATCATCGGTGCAACGGGCGCCCGCGCAGCCAGGCTTCAGAACGCCGGAACGACCGCGCCCTTGTACTTCTCCAGGATGAACTGCTTCACCGCCGGGGTGTGCAGGGCATCGACCAGCTTCTTGATGCCCGGGGCATCCTTGTTGTCGTCGCGGGTCACCAGGATGTTGGCGTAGGGCGAATCCGAACCTTCGATGAACAGCGCGTCCTTGGTCGGCACCAGGCCGGCTTCCAGCGCGTAGTTGGTGTTGATCAGGGCCAGGTCCACGTCATCGAGCGAACGCGGCAGCATTGCGGCTTCCAGTTCGCGGAACTTCAGCTTCTTGGGATTCTCGACCACGTCCGCCGCGGTGGCGAGGATGTTGGCCGGGTCCTTCAGCTTGATCAGGCCCTGCTTCTGCAGCAGCACGAGCGCGCGGCCGCCGTTGGACGGATCGTTCGGGATCGCGACGGTCGCGCCGTCCTTGAGGTCGGACAGGCTCTTGAGCTTCTTGGAGTAACCGCCGAAGGGCTCGACGTGCACCAGGGCCACCGGCACCAGATTGGCCTTGCGGTCCTTGTTGAAGGAATCCAGGTAGGGCTTGTGCTGGAAGAAATTGGCGTCCAGCTGCTTGTCGGCCAGCTGCAGGTTCGGCTGCACGTAGTCGCTGAAGACCTTGATGTCCAGCTCCACGCCTTCCTTGGCGAGTTGCGGTTTCACCACTTCCAGGATTTCGGCGTGCGGGACCTGGGTCGCGCCGACCACCACTTTTTCGGCGTGGGCCGCATTCGCCGCCACGAGGAAAGCCGACGCCACCAGGGCGGAACGGACAAGATTCAAACGCATGTATTGCCTCTTATAGGGATGAAAATTGGGGACGGCTTTCCGACCCTGACGGCCTGGCCCCCTTTTGCGGGGCCCGCCGTGGCGAAAACGCCCCCAATTTACCTGAATGCCGGTTATTTGTCGGGCATATGAACATGGGTTTAAAGCATAAGAAACCTGTGGGTACTACAATCCGTCGTATGCTTGCGCTACCGCGTTCCGAACGCGTTTTTGTGCAGGCATTTTTTCTAACCACTCATACGTATATTTGCCGACTTAGCTGCCATGACCGACACCCCCGACCCTGCTGCCGTTTCGTCTCCTGCCGTCAAAGCCGCCGTGCTGTCCGAGGCATTGCCGTACATCCGACGATTTCACGGCAAGACCATCGTGGTCAAGTACGGCGGCAACGCCATGACGGAAGAGCGATTGCAGCGTAGTTTCGCGCACGACGTGGTGCTGCTGAAGCTGGTGGGGTTGAACCCGGTGGTGGTGCACGGCGGCGGTCCGCAAATCGACGACGCGCTGCGCCGCATCGGCAAGCAAGGCACCTTCATCCAGGGCATGCGCGTCACCGACGCCGAGACCATGGAAGTCGTGGAATGGGTGCTGGGCGGCCAGGTCCAGCAGGACATCGTCATGATGATCAACGAAGTCGGCGGCAAGGCCGTCGGCCTCACCGGCAAGGACGGCGGGCTGATCCAGGCCCGCAAGAAGCTGATGGAAAACAAGGACAACCCGTCCGAGCCCATCGACATCGGCTTCGTCGGCGACATCACCATGGTCGAGCCGGCCGTGGTCAAGGCGCTGCAGGACGACCAGTTCATCCCCGTCATCTCGCCCATCGGCTATGGCGAGGACGGCACGGCCTACAACATCAATGCCGACGTCGTGGCCGGCAAGATGGCGGAAGTGCTGGGCGCCGAAAAGCTGCTGATGCTGACCAACACCCCGGGCGTGCTGGACAAGGGCGGCAAGCTCCTGCGCAGCCTGTCGGCCCAGACCATCGACGAGCTCTTCGCCGACGGCACGATCTCCGGCGGCATGCTGCCCAAGATCTCGTCCGCGCTGGACGCCGCCAAGAACGGCGTGAACTCCGTCCACATCGTCGACGGCCGCGTGCCGCACTGCCTGCTGCTGGAAATCCTGACCGACCAGGGCGTCGGCACGATGATCAGCTCGCACTGATGCACCCCCCCGTAGCGCTGCGCGCTTCCCCCCCGGGGGGGCGCCGCCGCGGACCGGCGGAGCCGGATCCGCGCGGCCCCGATTGGGGCGGACTTGCCGCATTGCGGCGCGTTGCCAGGGGCAACTGATGCGAGTCCATCGCCAGTTGCTGCGGCCCGCGGTGCGGCTGCGACGTTCCCGGCGGACGGCCGAAGGCGCTTCCGAGCGCCTGTGGCTGTTCGACCTGGACAACACGCTGCACGATACCTCGCACGCCATCTTCCCGAAGATCGACCATGGCATGACCATGGCCGTGGCCGAGGCGCTGAACGTGGACATCGACACGGCCAACCGCCTGCGCTCGCAGTACTGGAAGCGCTATGGCGCCACTATGATCGGCATGGTCCGGCATCATGGCGTGGACGCCCATGATTTCCTGCACCGCAGCCACGACTTCGACGTCGATTCCCTGGTGCGCGCGGAGAAGGCGCTGGCCTACAAGCTGCGCCGGCTCCCCGGCCGCAAGGTGCTGCTGACCAACGCGCCGCTGCACTACGCCCGCGCCGTGCTCTCGCGCCTGGGCATCCTGCGGCAGTTCGACAGCCTGTGGGCCGTCGAGCACATGCGGCTGCATGGCGAATACCGGCCCAAGCCCTCGCCCGCCCTGCTGCGCTACGTGCTGGCGCACGAAGGCGTGCCGGCCCACCGGGCGGTGCTGGTGGAAGACACGCTGGCCAACCTGCGCGGCGCGCGCCGGGTCGGCCTGCGCACCGTCCACGTGTACCACCCAGGCACCCCGTTCTCCCGCGGCCGGTCGCAACGTCCGGCCTACGTCGACTTGCGGGTAAACTCCGTCAGTGATTTGCTGTTACGCCGACGCCCCTTGCGGGGATAGCGGCGCGCTCCTCCCTCCCCTTCACCGTCAGCCTGCGCGAGAGCAGACACTTCCATGGCGAGCAAACCCGGCGAGCGCAAGACCCAGATTCTGCAGACCCTGGCCGAGATGCTGGAGCAGCCGCACGCCTCCCGCATTACCACGGCCGCCCTCGCCGCGCGCCTGGAAGTCTCGGAAGCCGCCCTGTACCGGCACTTCGCCAGCAAGGCGCAGATGTTCGAAGGCTTGATCGAATTCATCGAAACCAGCATTTTCACGCTGGTCAACCAGATCGCCACCGCCGAGCCCTATGGGCTGGCCCAGGCGCACCAGACCGTCTCCATGCTGCTGACCTTCTCGGAACGCAACAAGGGCATGACCCGGGTGCTGACGGGCGACGCGCTGGTTACCGAAGACAATCGCCTGCAGGAACGCATCAACCACATCAACGATCGTATCGAGGCTTCGCTGAAGCAGTCGCTGCGCATCGCGATCACCGACGGCGGCCTGCCGCCGGAAGCCAATGTGGCCGCGCATGCCAGCCTGCTGACGCACCTGGTGCTGGGCCGCTGGCTGCGCTATGCGCAAAGCGGCTGGCGCGTCGCGCCTACCCTGCACCTGGACGAACAGTTGCGCCTGGCGCTGGGTTGAACCCGCCGATCAAGGCCGCGGCGCGAGCGAATCGGCGGCTGGCCGAGCGGGCCGGATGGGCGGCGCGCGCCCGGATTGGCGTGCGTTCATGCAACATTGCCATGCTTGCCGACCGCGGGGGCCGACGAGCATAATGCGCGGGATGGGTTTTCCACAAGCGCTAATCTCCATTTGCTTGACCTGCATCAATACGGGTTTTCCGCAATGCCGTCACGATCATCCTGTAGCGTCGACATGCCGAATTGATTGATCCCGTGCTCGCGGGGCGGCGTGCCGTCAGTTTGACCTCAACCGGAGATGGATATGACCGCGCAAGCCGCAGTCCCTGCCTCGCAAGCCCCAAAGAAAACCAAAATTCCCATCGGACTGGTTGCCGGCATCGTCGTAATGATCGGCGTGCTGATGCTCCCCCTGCCGGCCGACCTGCCCGTCGCGGGCCACAGGATGCTCGCCATCCTCGCGTTCGCCGTGGTGGTCTGGATTACCGAAGCCGTGTCCTACGAAGCCAGCGCGATCATGATCACGACGCTGATGGCCTTCCTGCTGGGCACGGCTCCGACAGTCAAAGACCCGCAAGTCCTCTACGGCACCTCCGCCGCGATCAGCATGGCGCTGACCGGCTTCTCGAACTCGGCGCTGGCGCTCGTTACCGGCGCCTTGTTCATCGCGGCCGCGATGACCTTCACCGGGCTGGACCGCCGCATCGCGCTGGTGACCCTGGCCAAGGTGGGCACCAGCACGCGCCGCATCCTGATCGGCTGCATCGCCGTGACCATCGTGCTCAGCCTGGTCGTGCCCAGCGCCACCGCGCGCAGCGCCGCCGTGGTGCCCATCATGATGGGCGTGATCGCGGCCTTCGGCGTGGACAAGCGCTCCAACATCGCCGCCGGCATCATGATCATCGTGGCGCAGGCCACCAGCATCTGGAACGTCGGCATCCAGACCGCCGCGGCGCAGAACCTGCTGACCGTGGGCTTCATGGAAAAGATGCTGGGCCAGCGCGTAGCGTGGTCGGACTGGCTGATCGCCGGCGCCCCCTGGTCGCTGATCATGTCGGCCGTGCTGATCGTCATCGTGCTCAAGCTGCTGCCGCCGGAAAGCGACAGCATCGCGGGAGGCAAGGAAGCCGTCGAGAAGTCGCTGCTTGAGCTGGGCCCCATGACCGGCGCGCAAAAGCGCCTGATGGCCGTGTCCATCATGCTGCTGCTGTTCTGGTCGACCGAAGGCAAGCTGCACAAGTTCGACACCACTTCCACCACCTACTTCGGCCTGGTGCTGCTGCTGCTGCCGCGCTTTGGCGTGATGACCTGGAAAGACGTGCAGTCGCGCATTCCGTGGGGCACCGTGATCGTGTTCGGCGTCGGCATCAGCCTGGGCACCGCGTTGCTGACCACGCAGGCAGGCCAATGGCTGGGCAACCAGGTCGTCGCGCACACCGGGCTGGACCACCTCGGACCGCTGGCCATCTTCGCGATCCTGGCGGCCTTCCTGATCATCATCCACCTGGGCTTCGCCAGCGCGACCGCCCTGACCTCGGCGATGCTGCCTATCCTGATCTCGGTGCTGGCCACGCTGCCGGGCGACTTCAGCCGCCTGGGCATGACCATGCTGCTGGGCTTCGTGGTGAGCTACGGCTTCATCCTGCCGATCAACGCGCCGCAGAACATGGTGTGCCTGGGCACGGAAACCTTCAACGCCAAGCAATTCGCCAAGGTCGGCATCCTGGTCACCATCATCGGCTACGCGCTGATGATCCTGATGGGCATGACCTACTGGCGCTGGCTGGGCTGGCTGTAAGGAGGGCGCACGATGAAACTGTCGCTAGCCCAAGCCAATGAATACGGACGCCGCGTGCTGATGGCCCAGGGCGTGCCCGAGGACATCGCCCGCGACGTGGCCGAACACCTGGTGGAGTCCGACCGCGTCGGCTACACCAGCCACGGCCTGTCCATCCTGACGAACTACCGCCGCGTGCTGTCCGAGGGCCTGGCCCGGCCGGACGGCCGCCCGGAACTGGTCAACGATCGCGGCGCCATGCTGGCCTACGACGGCCACCACGGGCTGGGCCAATACGTAGGCAAGGTGATCATCGAGAAGGCCATCGAGCGCACGCAGGAGCACGGCCAGTGCATCCTCACGCTGCGCCACAGCCATCACCTGGGCCGCATGGGCCACTTCGGGGAAATGGTGGCGGCCAAGGGGCTGATCCTGCTGGCCTTCACCAACGTCATCAACCGTTCGCCCACCGTGGCGCCCTTCGGCGGCGCCCAGGCCTGCCTCACGACGAACCCGCTGTGCTTCGCCGGCCCGCTGCCCGGCGGGCGCCCCCCGTTCATCGTGGACATGGCCACCAGCTCCATCGCCGTGAACAAGGCCCGCGTGCTGGCCGCCAAGGGCGAGCCCGCGCCCGCGGGCTCCCTGATCGATGCCCAGGGCAATCCGACCACCGACCCCAACGCGCTCTTCACCGACCCGCCCGGCGCCCTGCTGCCGTTCGGCGGCCACAAGGGCTACGCGCTGGGCCTGGTGGCCGAACTGCTGGCCGGCGTCCTGTCCGGCGGCGGCACGATCCAGCCCGAGCATCCCCGCATCGGAGTGGCGACGAACAATATGTTCGCGCTGCTGCTGGATCCGCAGGTGGACTTCAATACGGACTGGCGATCGATGGAGGTGGGCGCGTTCATCGACTACCTGCACGCCTGCAAGCCTCAGCCTGGCGTCGAAGCCGTGCAGTATCCGGGGGAATACGAGGCCCGCAACCGGGCGGTGAACGCGGATTCGGTGGAATTCGACAGCCGGATCTGGGATGGGTTGATGAAGCTGGCCGTTGATCTTGGCGTGCCTGAGGCGTTGCCTTCTTGAGGTAGCAGGCTGTTCTTGCGGGTAGCGCTTGTTTGCTTGCTTTCGGGCGTCTTGGGTTCTCAAGACGCCCGTCAGCATTAACGCCTCGATGGTGGCTGCTCATCCCCGAACTTCACCAGGTCGCTGATCATCACCGGCCGCTAAGCCACGATGCCGGATGGGTGGCGCGCGAGAGAGTCTTCAAGCGCACACCGCTACCTGCCGCGCGCCACCCATCACCGCCCCACCCACTGAACGGTGATGTCATCAGAAAACGACTGCTCGCATTCGCGACAGCGAACACCATCGAAATTTCAGAAATCACGTATGTCGTTTTCGGCCGCCTGCGCGGACGAAAACGACGGGCAGTAAAAGACTCGCCACTACCCACGGCTCTAGCAGCGCACCAGGCCAAGACGGCGGCAGCCCGTCGGCGCGGGTGGCGTGGCGGCTCGCAACCTCGATGCGCCCGAGGGAATCGGAAGGCAGCCGCCGTAGGCGGCAACGACGATGACGAAGGGGAAGTCCGGAGCGAACGCTCCGGACCGCAATCGTGGGCGCGAGCCGCCACGCCGCCCGCGCCGACGGGCGACCTACGAAGAACCCGCAGCGCCCACTAGCAAACCAGCAAAAAGATCAACTCTTAGCCGACCGATGCCGACTAATACTCATCATGATCCCAAACGCAATCCCCATGGTGAACAAAGCCGTCCCCCCATAGCTCATGAACGGCAACGGCACCCCCACCACGGGCAGGATCCCCGTCACCATCCCCACATTCACGAACACGTAGATGAACAGCATCATCGTCAGCGAGCCCGACAGCAGGCGTCCGAATTGCGAAGAGGCGCGCGACGCGATAGTCAGGCCACGGGCCATCATCAGCCCGTACAGCACCAGGAGCGCGATGCCGCCGTACAGGCCGAACTCCTCGGCATACACGGCGAAGATAAAGTCGGTGGTGCGTTCCGGGATGAAGTCCAGGTGGGTCTGGGTGCCCTTCATGTAGCCCTTGCCGTAAACGCCGCCGGAGCCCACGGCGATCATCGACTGGATCGTGTGGAAGCCCTTGCCCAGCGGATCGGAACTGGGATTGAGCAGCGTGCAGACCCGGTGCTTCTGGTAATCGTGCAGCACGACCCAGTCCACCTCGGGCTCGCACAGCTGGTCCTCGTAGTAGACCAGCGTGCCGATGGCGATGATGCCGGCCAGCAGGACCGGCACCAGCAGCTTGAACGACAGGCCCGCGAAATAGATGACGAAGAAGCCGGCGCCGAACACCAGCAGCGCCGTGCCCAGGTCGGGCTGCAGCACGATCAGGCCGAAAGGCGCGGCCAGCATCGCGGCCGCGGCCAGGAAGTCGCGGATGCGGACCGCCCCCTCATGGCGCTGGAAGTACCAGGCCAGCATCATGGGCACGGCGATCTTCATCATCTCGGACGGCTGGATGCGGGTCACGCCCAGGTTCAGCCAGCGGGTGGCGCCCTTGCTGGTCTCGCCGAAGAATTCCACGCCCAGCAGCAGCACCACCCCCACCACGTAGAAGGGCAGGGCGAGCTTCATCAGCCACTTGGGCGGAATCAAGGCCATGGTCCACATGGCGAAGAAGGCGATGATGAAATTGCGCGACTGCTCGGCGAACCGCCAGTCGGTGCCGCCCACCGCCGAATGCATGACGGTCAGGCCCAGGGCCGCGAACATCAGCAGGATCGCCAGCAGCGGCCAGTCGAAAGCGGTGAACACCCGCAGCAGGATGAGGCCCAGGCGTTTCATGGTTTGCGCACCACTTCGGAGGCGATGGTTTCAACCGAGGCCAGGGGATCCGCGCGCTCCGGCCGCACGATCTTGTCCTGCCGGTCCTTGGCCAGCCAGTAGTCGAACACCTTGCGCGCCACGGGCGCCGCGACGCTCGCGCCCCAGCCGGCGTTTTCGACGATCAGCGCCACCGCGATGCGGGGGTGCTCCAGCGGCGCGAAGCCCATGAACAGGGCGTGGTCGCGCAGGCGCTCGTCGATGGCGCTGGCGCGGTAGTGGCCGCCCCGCAGGCTGAACACCTGAGCGGTGCCCGTCTTGCCGGCCGCCTGGTAGGGCGTGTTGGCGAAGGCGCGCCGCGCCGTGCCGGCGCGCACCACGTCCGCCATGGCGTTCTTGATCACGTCGACGTTGGCCTGCTTGAGCGGAATGCGGTAATCCGGCGCGGATTCGGTGGGCTTGGCCACGCCGCTGCGCGGATCGCGCACCGCATGCACGAGGTGCGGGCGCCGGTAGAGGCCGTTGTTGGCCAGGGTGGACGTGCCCTGCGCCAGTTGCAGCAGCGTGAAGGCGTTGTAGCCCTGCCCGACCGCCACGGAAATCGTCTCGCCTGCATACCAGCGCTGGCGCTCCTTGTCCTTGTAGGCCGAACGCTTCCAGTCGGTGGACGGCAGCACGCCGCGCTTCTCGCCTTCCAGGTCGATGCCGGTGATCTGGCCGAAGCCGAACTGCTTGGTGAAATCGTGCAGCGCGTTGACCCCGATCTCGGGGCCGAGGGAATAGAAATACGTGTCGGACGACACCACGATGGCCTTGTGCATGTCGGTCATGCCGTAGGCCGCGCCGCCGGCGTTGCGGAACTTCTGGCCGCCGAATTCGAAGTAGCCCGGGTCCGAGATCCGGTCCGTGGCGCGGCGCTTGCCCAGTTCCAGGGCGGCCAGGCCCACGAAGGGCTTGTAGGTGGAGCCGATCGGATAGGTGCCGTACAGCGGCCGGTTGATCAGGGGGTGATCGGGCGATTCGTTCAGCATGCGCCAGTTGTCGACGTCGATGCCGTCGACGAACAGGTTGGGGTCGAAGGACGGCTGCGAGACGAAGGCCAGCACCTCGCCGGTATCGGGATCCAGGGCGACCAGCGCCCCGCGCTGCCCCTCGAATGCCTCTTCGGCCACTTTCTGCAGGCCCAGATCGATGGACAGCATGATGTCGGAGCCCGGCACCGGATCGATCCGGCGCAGCGTGCGCATGGGCCGCCCGCCGGCGGTCACTTCGACCTCTTCCAGGCCAGTGCGGCCGTGCAGCTGCTCTTCCCAGGTCTTCTCGATGCCCTTCTTGCCGATGACGTCGGTGCCGCGGTAGTTGCCCAGCAGCCCGGCGCGGTCCAGCTCTTCGATGTCGCCCTCGGCGATGCGGCCGATGTAGCCCACCACGTGGGCGGCGGACAGGCCTTGCGGATATTCGCGCACCCAGCGGGCGCGCAGCTCCACGCCGGGGAACTGGAAGGCGTGCGCCGCGAACCAGGCGGCCTCGGTCTCGTTGAGGTTGTTGCGCAGCTGCAGGCTGGCGTAGCGGCTGGACTCCGCGGCGCGGCGCTTGAAGCGCCGCTGGTCGGTCGGGCTGATGTACACGACCTCGGTCAGCCGGTCGAACAGCTCGTTCACGTTGCCGGCGTGCGCCGGCACGACTTCCAGCGTATAGGTGCGGTAGTTGCGCGCCAGCACTTCGCCGTTGCGGTCCAGGATTTCGCCGCGGCGCGGCGGAATCGGCACGACGGCGATGCGGTTGCGGTCCGCGCGTTCGGACAGGCCTTCGTAGCGGTCCACCTGCAGGTACCAGAACCGGCCCACCAGCACGCCGAAGCAGGCCAGCGCGAAAATGCCGCCGACCCAGGCGCGCAGGCGGAATCGCTGCTTCTGCTGCTGGCCGGTTTTCTTGAATTCGAACATGACGCGGCGCCGCCGTCAGGCGGAGGACGATTCGGCGTCGTCGGCACCGCGCTGCGGCAAGTGCAGGACCCAGCCCGCCAGGGGCCACAGGGCGGTGGTCAGGAGCACGCTGACGCCCCAATCCCAGCCGGGCCATTTGCCGGCCAGCCACGCATGGATGATCTGGGTCAGGAAGCGGGCCAGGAAGAACACGGGCAGCATGTGCATCGCCTGGCTCCAGAGATCGAAGCGTTGCAGGCGGCGGTGCAGCACCACGGCACCGTAGGCGACCAGCGTGTACGACAGCGCGTGCTCGCCCAGCAGGCCGGCATCGTGCACGTCCATCAGCAGGCCGAAGAAGAACGCCGTGAACAGTCCCACCCGGCGCGGCTCGTGCACGCACCAGAAGGCGATGATCAGCAGCAGCACGTCGGGCGCGCCCTGCCACAGGCGCCACGGCAGCAGGGAAACCAGCCACACCAGCAGCACGGTTCCCCAGACGAACACGCCATGCGCCGGGCCGGACAGGCGGTCGGGCTGGACGTTGCTGGGGGTGCCCAGGCGGGGCCGGGCCTGCCCCGAGGATTGATTAGTCCGATCCACCGGAATCGACCTCCTGACGGTTGGATTCGGCGCGGGCCACGTCCACCTGCAGGACCAGGAAGTGGCGGTAGCGTTCGGGATGGGCCAGGGGCTCGCACACGGCGCGCGCGAAACCGGATGCCGTATCGCGCTCGACCGAGGTGACCTTGGCCACCGGCAGGCCGGCGGGGAACAAGCCGCCGACGCCGCTGGTAACGATGGTATCGCCTTCTTTGATGTCGGCGTTGGCCGCCAGGTAACGAACTTCCATCTTGCCCGGCGAGTTGCCCCCGAACGCGATCAGCCGCAGCCCGTTGCGCAGGAGTTGCACGGGAATGGAGACCTGCTCGTCGGTGACCAGGGCGGCCTCGGCCGTCATGGGCGTCACGCGGACGATCTGGCCGACCACGCCGCCTTCGTCGATCACCGGCATGCCCGGCGCCAGGCCGGCCTTGCTGCCCTTGTTGAAGACCAGGCGCTGGGTGAAGGCGTTGGTGGGTTCGTACATGACCTCGACCACCACGGCGGATTGGGCCACGGTGTCGGTCACGCCCAGCAGGCGGCGCAGCTGCGCGTTCTCGGCGGCCAGCTGGGCCGCGTGCGTGGCCACCTGGGCCAGCTCGATGCGCTGGCGCTGCAGGGCTTCGTTTTCGCTACGGATGAGGTTGGCCGCGTTGACCCACTCGTTCACCTGCTGGACGAGGTCGCGCGGCGCCATGACGGCGCGCTGGAAGGGATACAGCGCCACGGACATCGCCCGGCGCGCCGGTTCCAGCATGCGCCACTGCGAATCCATGACGATCAGGGCCAAGGCAAGGACGACCAGAACGACCAGCCGCACCTCCGCAGGTGGGCCGCGCCTGAATAGGGGGGGAGTCCCTTGTCGTTGCATGAATCTCAGCCCGGACGCCCGCGTCCGTCGCTCCGGCAGCGGCCGGAGCCGTGAAAAAGCGGGGCTCCGGGCTGGCGGGCAAAATTAGTCGTTGATGAAGATCGCGCCCAGCTTTTCAAGGTGTTCCAGCGCCTCGCCGCAACCGCGCACGACGCAGGTGAGGGGATCGTCCGCCACCACGACGGGCAGACCGGTTTCTTCCTGGAGCAGGCGATCCAGGTCGCGCAGCAGCGCGCCGCCGCCGGTCAGGGCGATGCCCTTGTCGGTGATGTCGGCGCCCAGTTCCGGAGGCGTCTGTTCCAGCGCGATCTTCACGGCGGAAACGATCTGGTTCAGCGGGTCGGTCAGCGATTCCAGGATTTCGTTGGACGAAACGGTGAAGCTGCGCGGCACGCCTTCGGCCAGGTTGCGGCCCTTGACCTCGATCTCGCGGACTTCGGAGCCCGGGAAGGCCGAGCCGATTTCCTTCTTGATGAGTTCGGCGGTGGGCTCGCCGATCAGCATGCCGTAGTTGCGACGGATATAGTTGACGATGGCTTCGTCGAACTTGTCGCCGCCGACGCGCACGGAGCCCTTGTAGACCATGCCGCCCAGCGAGATGACCGCCACTTCGGTGGTGCCGCCGCCGATGTCGACGACCATGGAGCCGCTGGCGTCGGAGACGGCCAGGCCGGCGCCGATGGCCGCGGCCATCGGTTCTTCGATCAGGAACACGTGGGACGCGCCCGCGCCGAGGGCCGATTCACGGATGGCGCGGCGTTCGACCTGGGTGGAGCCGCAGGGCACGCAGACGATGATCCGCGGGCTGGGCGCCAGCATGTTGCGGGGGTGCACCATGCGGATGAATTGCTTGAGCATCTGCTCGGTGACCGTGAAATCGGCGATCACGCCGTCTTTCATGGGCCGGATGGCCTCGATGTTGCCGGGTACTCGGCCGAGCATCTGCTTGGCTTCATGGCCGACGGCCTGAATGATCTTCTTGCCGTGGGGACCGCCTTCATGACGGATTGCGACGACGGAAGGCTCATCGAGCACGATGCCCTTGCCGCGGACGTAGATCAGCGTGTTGGCGGTACCGAGGTCGATCGCCATATCGCTGGAAAAATAACTGCGCAGGAATCCGAACATGGGAGCTCAGCTAAATTCTGGGGGGAATTGGGTTCATGCCGCGGGGCGTAGGGCCCGAAAAGGGACGGGTCCGCCTGTCATCACGACGATTAAACCGTGAATCATAACTTATAATTTCCCCGGAAATAGCGCATAAATGCAGGCTATTCAAGCTTTGTAACGGGTTCGGCGTATGCATACTGCCCTGTCCCGCCCTTCGGCCTTCGCTTATCGATTTTGCAATCCCCATGGCGCTCAATGACACAGATGTGGCCCGCATTGCCCGGCTGGCCAGAATCGAACTGACCCCCGACCAACGCGCTGTCGCGCAAGCCGAACTCAACGGCATCCTCCACCTGATCGAACGGCTCCAGTCGGTCGATACCCAGGGCGTCGAGCCGCTGGCCCACCCCTTGTCCGCCCATGAGGACATCGTGCTGCGCCTGCGTGAAGACGCCGTGACCGAAGCCAGTTCGGAAGCGCGCCGCGAGGAACTCCTGGCCAACGCTCCCGACGCCCAGGACGGCCTGTTCCTGGTTCCCAAGGTCCTGGATTAAGTCATGACGAAACCTGCTCTGCACACCCAATTCGAGGGGATCGCCGGCCTGCGCGCGGCCCTTGCGCAACGCCAGGTCAGCGCCGTCGAGCTCGCCCAAAGCGCCTTGGCGGCCGCCGACGCGGCCAGCGGCCTGAATAGCTTTTTACATATTGACGCCGAATTGACGCTGGCCCAGGCCCGCGGCGCCGACGCGGCGCTGGCTGCCGGCACCGCCGGTCCGCTGGCCGGCGTCCCGATCGCCCACAAGGACGCGTTCGTCACCCGCGGCTGGCGAACCACCGCCGGCAGCAAGATGCTCGACGGCTACGTCAGCCCCTTCGACGCCACCGTCGTCGAACGCATGGAACAGGCCGGCGCCGTGTCGCTGGGCAAGCTGAACTGCGACGAATTCGCCATGGGTTCCGGCAACGAGAACTCCGCCTACGGCGCCGTGAAGAACCCCTGGGACCACGCCGCCGTGCCCGGCGGCTCCTCGGGCGGCTCCGCCGCCGCCGTCGCGGCCCGCCTCGTGGCCGCCGCCACCGGCACCGACACCGGCGGCTCGGTGCGCCAGCCCGCCGCCCTGTGCGGCGTCAGCGGCATCAAGCCCACCTACGGCACCGTCTCGCGCTACGGCATGGTGGCCTTCGGCTCCAGCCTGGACCAGGCCGGCCCCCTGGCCCCGAGCAGCCGCGACCTGCTCGAACTCCTGGACGTCATCAGCGGCTTCGACCCGCGCGACGCCACCAGCCTGCAAAAGTGCGACGAGGCCGTGAACGAACCCGGCCGCGTCCGCCGCGATTTCGACGCCGCGCAAAGCCGCTACGACGCCGCCGGCAGCCAGCCGCTCAAGGGCTTGCGCATCGGCGTGCCGGCCGAATACTTCGGCGCCGGCCTGGCGCCGGACGTGGCCGCCGCGGTCGAGGCCGCGCTGGCCCAGTTCGAAGCGCTGGGCGCCGTGCGCGTGCCGGTCTCGCTGCCGCGCACCGAGCTGGCCATCCCCGCCTACTACGTGATCGCCCCCGCCGAAGCGTCCAGCAACCTGGCCCGCTACGACGGCGTGCGCTACGGCCACCGCGCCGCCGAGTACGGCGACCTGAACGAAATGATCAGCCGTTCGCGCGCCGAAGGCTTCGGCGACGAGGTCAAGCGCCGCATCCTGATCGGCACCTACGTGCTGTCCCACGGCTACTACGACGCCTACTACCTGCAGGCCCAGCGCCTGCGCCGCATGATCGCGCAGGATTTCCAGCGCGCCTATGCCGGCCAGTGCGACGTGATCATGGGCCCCGTGACCCCCACCGTGGCCAAGAACATCGGCGACAACCGCGACGATCCCACGGCCGACTGGCTGGCCGACGTCTACACGCTGGGCGTGAGCCTGGCCGGCCTGCCGGCCATGTCCGTTCCCTGCGGCTTCGGCGCAAATGGACTGCCCCCCGAGGGGGCTGCCAGCGCCTTGGGGCGGCCCGGCGGCGCTGGCGCCCGTCCACGCCCTGTCGGCCTGCAGATCATCGGCAACTACTTCGACGAAGGCCGCCTGCTGGCCATCGCCGACCGCTACCAACAAGTGACGGACTGGCATACGCGTGCCCCTGTCCAGCAAGGCTGAGAAAATGAACTGGGAAATCGTCATCGGCCTGGAAACGCACACCCAGCTTTCCACGGACTCCAAGATTTTTTCGGGCAGCAGCACCCAATTCGGCGCCGCGCCCAACACCCACGCCAACGTGGTCGACCTGGCGCTGCCGGGCAGCCTGCCGGTCATGAACCGCGGCGCCGCCGAACGCGCCATCCGCTTCGGGCTGGCCGTGGGCGCCGAGATCGCGCCCCGCTCGGTGTTCGCGCGCAAGAACTACTTCTACCCCGACCTGCCGAAGGGCTACCAGATCAGCCAGTACGAGCTGCCGGTGGTGGTGGGCGGCTCGCTGTCGTTCTTCGTGGGCGAGGAAGAGAAAACCGTCAACCTGACGCGCGCTCACCTCGAAGAGGACGCGGGCAAGTCGCTGCATGACGACTTCCACCTCGCCAACGGCGCCCCCGGCAGCGGCATCGACCTGAACCGCGCCGGCACGCCGCTGCTGGAAATCGTGACGGAACCCGAGATGCGCTCGGCCGCCGAGGCCGTGGCCTATGCCCGCGCCCTGCACAGCCTGGTCGTGTGGCTGGGCATCTGCGACGGCAACATGCAGGAAGGCTCGTTCCGCTGCGACGCCAACGTGTCGGTGCGCCCGGTGGGCCAGAAGGAATTCGGCACCCGCACCGAGATCAAGAACGTCAACTCGTTCCGCTTCCTCGAACGCGCCATCGTCTACGAAGCGCGCCGCCAGATCGAACTGATCGAGGACGGCGGCACCGTCGTGCAGGAAACCCGCCTGTACGACGCCGACCGCGACGAAACCCGCAGCATGCGCAGCAAGGAAGACGCGCATGACTACCGCTACTTCCCGGATCCCGACCTGCCGCCGCTGGTGATCTCCAGCGCCTGGGTGGACGAAGTGCGCGCCGCCATGCCCGAACTGCCGGCCGCGCTGCGCGCCCGCTTCGAATCCGACTACGGCCTGACCGCCTACGACGCGGCTCAGCTGTCCGCCAGCCGCGGCCTGGCCGCCTACTTCGAATCGGTGGCGCGGGCCCTGCCGGCCGGCCAGGCCAAGCTGGCGGCCAACTGGATCATGGGCGAAGTGGCCGCAACGCTGAACAAGGAAGAGAAGGACATCGCCGACTCGCCCGTGCAGGCCCCCGCCCTGGCGGCCCTGATCGGCCGCATCATCGACGGCACCATCTCCAACAAGATCGCGCGCGAAGTGTTCGGCGCCATGTGGGCCGGCGAGAACGGCGGCCAGCCCGACGCCATCATCGAGGCCCGCGGCCTGAAGCAGATCAGCGACACCGGCGCCATCGGCGCCATGATCGACGAGGTGCTGGCGGCCAACCCGGCCATCGTGGAAGAGTACCGGGCCGGCAAGCAGAAGGCGTTCAACTCCCTGGTCGGCCAGATCATGAAGGCCGCGCGCGGCAAGGCCAACCCGCAGCAGGTGAACGACTTGCTGAAGCAGAAGCTGGACGCCTGATCCTCTGCGAAGCGCGTCCTTCAACGGCTGCGCTCACGAGGTATCAGACAAAACGAAGGGCCGCGGCATCTTGCCGCGGCCTTTTGTTTGGCCAAGAATGATTTGGTCGATTTTTGATCAAAGGCTTAGGCCATGACCATTCCCTACATCGCTGTTCCACAGGAACACCTCCCCGACCGGTTGGACGAACTTATTCAAGCCGCGCGAGAGGGGGCTCGCGTCGTCATCACGCGCGATGGCCAAGCACATGCGCAGATCTGTCCGGTCAATCCGCTATTGACCGAAGACGCCCACAATGCGATAGAAGAACTCAAGAATTTCCCCAAGATTCCCTACATCGACGAAGCCACTTGGTGGTACATCGTCAAAGGGGTGCACGAATGAAACTCGTGCTGGACGCATCCGTCGCGCTGAGCTGGCTGCACTTGCCAAGCCAACCCTTTCGTTCACAGGCCATGGAAATACTGAATGGCCTGTATGGCAGGCCCGCTTATGTTCCGGTGGTCTGGCCTCTGGAAGTCGCCCAGGGCGCATTGCGCGTGGAACGAGCCAAGGCGGCGGCCCCCGACGTTTTGGCACAGTTTGCGCTGACGTTGTGGGACGCTCCCGTCGTCCACGACCCTCGTCCGCCGACGCAATGGCTAGAGCTCAGCGTATCGTTGGCCCGCGCGCACGGGCTCACCGTATATGACGCATCCTATCTCGAACTGGCCTTGAGCGCCGACGCCGCGCTCGCCACGTTCGACCGCAAACTGGCTTCCGCTGCGCGCACGCTAGGCGTAGGACTGGCCGCGCAAACGAACCAGTTGGCCGAGCCAGCCGCTAACTATGGCGAAAACGAAGAAACCGTCCGCCATGAAGCAGGCGCTGAAGCAGCGGCCCGCCTGTCGCCATCAATACGCTACACCCCGTACTTCGTGCGGTAGGCCAGCACCGCGTCGCGGTGTTCGGCAAACGACGCGTCGTCCTGCAGCAGGGCCAGGATGTCCGATAGCGAGGCAATCGACACCACGGGGATGCCGTAGGTTTTCGCCACGTCCTGCACGGCGGAATGCGCCGACAGGGCGTCGTCCGGGCCCGCGCGTTCCATGCGGTCCATGGCGATCAGCACGGCGGCCGGCTCGGCGCCCGCGGCGCGGATGATCTCGACCGACTCGCGCACCGAGGTGCCCGCGGTGATCACGTCGTCGATGATGACGACCTTGCCCTGGAGCGGCGCGCCCACCAGCGTGCCGCCTTCGCCGTGGTCCTTGGCTTCCTTGCGGTTGTAGGCGAACGGCACGTCGCCGCGGCCCTGCATGCCGGGATGGCCGGCCAGCGCGACGGCCGTGGCGGTGGCCAGCGGGATGCCCTTGTAGGCCGGCCCGAAGAGCATGTCGAAGGCCACGCCCGAATCCAGCAAGGCCTGGGCGTAGAACTGCGCCAGCTTGCCGACCGAACCGCCGCTGTTGAACAGGCCCGCGTTGAAGAAATAGGGGCTGATGCGACCCGACTTGACCTTGAAGCTGCCGAAACGCAGCACGCCCTCGTTCAAGGCGAAGCGGACGAAGTCGAGAGCGGTGGCGGAGGAATGGGCGGCGGTCATGCGAGAGGATCCGGTAGGTGGCAAACGCTGGCATTTTATCCGTTGTCGGGGCTATTCCCTGGCATCCGCGCCGAGTCGGTTAAATTCCTGGCATTGTCCGGCCCCTCGCGGCCGCCCTATAGGAGTCCTGCTTTGCTGCGCGTTACGTCGATCAATCTCAATGGTATCCGGTCCGCCTTCCGCAAGGGCCTGCAACCCTGGATGGAAAAGCATGCCGCGGACGTGCTCTGCCTGCAGGAAATCAAGGTTTCCCACGACGACCTGACCGAGGACCTGCGCCATCCGCCCGGCTATACCGGCCACTTCCACCACGCGGTGAAGAAGGGCTACAGCGGCGTCGGCATCTACCTGCGCAACGCCGCCGAGCGCGTGCACACCGGCCTGGGCTGCGAGGAATTCGACCCCGAGGGGCGCATCATCCGCGCCGACTGGAAGAACTTGTCGGTGATCAGCGCCTACCTGCCCTCGGGCTCCAGCGGCGACGAGCGGCAACAGGCGAAGTACCGCTTCCTGGACCGCTTCGGTCCCTGGATCGACGGCCTGATGCACGAGCACCGAACCACCGGCCGCGAGTTCATCATCTGCGGCGACTGGAACATCGCGCACAAGGAAATCGACCTGAAGAACTGGAAGGGCAACATGAAGAACTCGGGCTTCCTGCCCGAGGAACGCGCCTGGCTGACCGACGTCTTCGACAAGCGCGGCTTCGTGGACGTGTTCCGCACCATCGACGAACGGCCGGACCAGTACACCTGGTGGAGCAACCGCGGCCAGGCCTGGGCGAAGAACGTGGGGTGGCGCATCGACTACCAGATCGCCACGCCCGGCATCGCGGCCAAGGCCCGCAGCGTCGCCATCTACAAGGACGAACGCTTCTCGGATCACGCGCCGCTGACGATCGACTACGACGCCACGCTCTGATCCGGCGCGGGCCAGGCGGCGGCTTCGCGCAACGACGCGGCCGCCTCCTCCCGCAACCATTCCAGGAAAGCCGCCGCCCGCGGATCCTCCGCGCACGGCCGCGGCGACAGCAGGAAATAGGCGGAGCCGTCCCGCGTGAAGCCGCGGGGCGCCTCCAGCCGGCGGTCACGCAAGGCATCGCAGGCCATCAACGCGGAGCCGATCGCCACGCCCAGACCGGCCGCCGCCGCCTGCAAGCTCAGATAGAAATGCTCGTAGACCGGCCCGGCACGCCGCGGAGGCTTGCGGCCCGCGGCCAGGGACCATTGCCGCCAGGCCTGCGGCCGCGTCGCGCTGCCGAGCGCCGGCGCCCCGCCCCAGTCATCCTCGTCCGCGCCGGCCGACACCGCGCCCACCAAGCCCGGCCGGCACGCCGGGCCGGTCCATTCGTCGCACACGCGCTCGGCATGCAGCGCGGCGTCCCACTCGAAATCGTTGCGCCGCAGCGCCACGTCCACGCCCTGGGCGGCGAAGTCCAGCGGGCCGCCGGCCGCGTACAGATGCACCTGCGCGCCCGGATGGCGCCGCTGGAAATCCGGCAGGCGCGGAATCAGCCACATCATCGCGATCGTCGGTTCGCAGGACAGCACCAGCGGCGCATCGCCCGCCGGCTGGCGCAGCCGGGCCAGGCCGGCCGACAGCTGCTCGAACAGCGTGCCGGTCAACTCGTGCAGCTGCCGGCCTTGATCGGTCAGGAAAACACCCCGATTCCGCCGCTCGAACAGCGCCAGGCCCAGGCTCTCCTCCAGCAGCCTGACCTGCCGGCTTACCGCCCCGTGCGTGACGTGCAGTTCCTCGGCCGCCTTGCCGAATGCCTGGTGGCGGGCCGCGGCATCGAACACGCGCAAAGCATTGAGGGGCGGCAATTTCATGGTGATTGGTGGTTTTTTCTGACGGATACCCAGCATTAAAAATCGTTTTTGCGTCAGGCGCCAGCGCGCCAGAATGCCGGCTCTCCTTCCACTTGCCGCCTCGCCATGACCGAATTGATCGCCGTCGCCCTCATCACCGTTCTCGCCGTCATCAGCCCGGGCCCGGACTTCGCCATGGTCACGCGCTACAGCTACCTGTTCGGCCGGCGCACCGGCCTGACCTGCGCCCTCGGCATCGCGCTGGGCGTGCAGGTGCACGTGTTCTATACGATGTACGGCGTGAGCCTGCTCGCCCACCATGCGCAATCCGCGCTGCAGGGCATCAAATTGGCTGGCGCCTGCTACCTGGCCTACGTCGGCTGGAAGACCTTCTTCAATCGCGCGCCCGTCGACGGCGGCTCGCCGGCAGGCCCGGCGATATCGGCCTGGCGGGCCTTCCGGGGCGGTTTCCTCACGAATGCCCTGAACCCCAAGACCACCCTGTTCGTGGTCAGCACCTACACGCAGCTCGTCTCGCCCGGCACGCCGCTGGCGTGGCAGTTCGGGTATGGGCTGTTCATGTCGTTGGCGCACTGGCTCTGGTTCAGCGTCGTGGCCTGGTCGATTTCCTCGCCGCTGCTGCGCCAGCGTCTGCTCGCCCATCAGGCAACGGTGGACCGCGCGGTGGGCGCCGTTCTGATGGCGCTGGGCGGCGCGCTCGCCGCCGCCCAGCTATGAACTGTTGCCCGCGTGTGACTTTTCTCAAATAAATAAATGGGGACGTATAAATAGCACACCCCTGCCTAGCGAGTGTCCGAAGCGCTTCGCCCGGCCTATCCGACGCCCCTATGGTTAAGGGGACAGCCTTGATCTCCTTGGCTTAAAAATCGGGGACATATTAATTTCCCTAGGAAATTCAAGGAAATCGACCAAAATCAGACTGTTCCAGCCCTTCCAGCAGCTTTTCCAGAAGCAATACGTCCCTATTTTATCGTCTAGAAAAAGAGCTTTGATATCAACGTGATGGCGCGTTTTTCGGCTTTGCGCAGGGCAACAATTTAGCCCTACAATTCCGCACCATACAGGTGCGACCTTGCACCAAAACCGTGTATTTCGCGCCCCAATCCGGCGCAGTCCGCACCTATTCGAAGCACCCCCGAGGAGATCATGTTGAAAGTGCAGAGTCTGGACGACTTCCTGCGTGGCGTCGCCGCGCGCGACCCGCAACAGCCTGAATTCATGCAAGCCGTCCAGGAGGTGATGCTGAGCCTGTGGCCTTTCATCGAAAAGCACCCCCACTACGCCGAGCACGCCGTGCTCGAACGCCTGGTGGAACCGGAACGCGTGATCCAGTTCCGCGTGTGCTGGACCGACGACCGCGGCCAAGCCCAGGTCAACCGCGCTTTCCGCATCCAGCACAGCTCGGCCATCGGCCCGTTCAAGGGCGGCATGCGTTTCCACCCCTCGGTGAACCTGTCCATCCTGAAGTTCCTGGCCTTTGAACAGACCCTGAAGAACTCGCTGACCACGCTGCCCATGGGCGGCGGCAAGGGCGGCTCCGACTTCGACCCCAAGGGCAAGTCCGACGCCGAAGTCATGCGCTTCTGCCAGGCCCTCATGATCGAGCTGTACCGCCACCTGGGCCCGGACACCGACGTGCCGGCCGGCGATATCGGCGTGGGCGCGCGCGAAGTCGGCTTCATGGCAGGCATGATGAAGAAGCTGTCGAATTCGACGGCCAGCGTATTCACCGGCAAGGGCCTGACGTTCGGCGGCAGCCTGATCCGCCCCGAAGCCACCGGCTACGGCACCGTGTACTTCGCGGAAGAAATGCTCAAGCGCGTGGGCCGCTCGTTCGACGGCCTGCGCGTATCGGTATCGGGTTCGGGCAACGTGGCGCAATACGCCATCGAGAAGGCCATGGCGCTGGGCGCCAAGGTCGTTACCATCTCCGATTCCAACGGCACGGTCGTGGACGAAGCCGGCTTCACCCATGAGAAGCTGGTCGCGCTGATGCACATCAAGAACGACCTGCGCGGCCGTCTGGACACGTACGCCCGCCAATTCGGCCTGAAGTACGAAGAAGGCAAGCGTCCGTGGCACGTGCCCGTGGACGTGGCCCTGCCCTGCGCCACCCAGAACGAACTGGAACTGGACGACGCCCAGACCCTGATCAAGAACGGCGTGCTCTGCGTCGCCGAAGGCGCCAACATGCCTGCCACGCTGGAGGCCGCCAAGGCCTTCATCGCGGCCCGCGTGCTGTACGCGCCGGGCAAGGCCAGCAACGCCGGCGGCGTGGCGGTGTCGGGCCTGGAAATGGCGCAGAACTCGGCCCGCCTGGCCTGGACGCGCGAAGAAGTCGACACCCGCCTGCATGCCATCATGCGCGACATCCACGAAAACTGCGTGCGCCACGGCCACACCGAGCGCGAATACGTGAACTACCTCGACGGCGCCAACATCGCCGGTTTCGTGAAGGTCGCCGACGCCATGCGCCAGCAGGGGTTGTACTAGTCCCCCCCCGAAGCGCTGCGCGCTTCCCCCCCCAGGGGGGCGCCGCTGCGGACCGGCAGAGCCCGGCTCCGCGCGGCCCCGATGGGGGGAGACCTGCTTCATCAGGGCAGACCTGCTTTCTTGGGCAGAACTTGTCTGATCAGGGAGGATCTGCCTCATTGGCAGGGACCCACCTGAACCAGCCATGCAGACTTCTCGGATCTTTCGGGTGAACCACACCCGCGCCCTCAGGCGCGGGCGGCGCTTGACGCCTAGTGCTTCATCGCGCCGTGGTTCATGCCGCCGTGGTTCATGCCCGGGTTGTGCGATGCGGGCTTGACCTTGAATTCCACGGCCACTTCGCCCGCCTTTTCGAACTTCAGCTTGGCCGGCACCGTGGCGCCGTCGGTGAACGGGGCCTTCAGCTTGATGAACATGACGTGGTAGCCGCCCGGGCTCAGCTTGACCTCGGTGTCGGCGGGCAAGGCGATGCCGCCTTCCACCTGGCGCATCTTGGACACGCCGTTCTCGGTCTGCACCGTGTGCAGCTCGACGCGCTCCGCGGCGTCCGAGGTGACCGACAGCAGGCGGTCTTCCGCCTTGGCGTCATTGTCGATGTCCATATACCCCGCGCCATTGGACTGGCCCGGCGCCGAGGCGCGGACCCAGAGGTCGTCGATCTCGATCTGGCCAACCTTGTAGTCCTTCGCCCAAGCCGTGCCGGCCGTGCACAGGCCCAGGGCGGCAATGACAGCGAACTTGCGGATGTTCATGGGTTGTTCTCCTAAGGGGTTAACGCCGCCGGATCAGGCCGCGAGCGGCCGACAGAACCGAATCGGTCAGGGCTTCCATCGCTTCGGAGTTTACCCGCCAATGCTGCCAGTACAGCGGCACATCCTCCCATGCCCGCCCTCGAAGCAGCATCAGCTGACCTGCATCAAGATGCTCCTGCACCAGCGGCAGGGGATTCATGGTCCAGCCCAGGCCGCCCAGCGTGGCCTGCACGAAGGCGCGCGTGGACGGCACCCACCAGACGGGCGGCTGCCAGGGCGCCGGATCCGCGATCTTGTGCGCGAAGCGGGCCTGCAGGGCGTCCTTGCGGTTGAACACCAGCACCGGCGCCTGCGCCAGCGTCTGCGCATTCACGCCTTGCGAAAAATAGCGCTTGTGGAAAGCCGGCGTGCACGTCGCCACGTAGCGCATGCTGCCCAGCGCATGGATGCGGCAGCCCTGCACGGGCTCGGCCAGCGCGGTCACGGCGCCCAGCACCGAGCCGTTGCGCAGCAGGGCGGCGGTGTGGTCCTGGTCTTCCGATTGCATGTCCAGCGTCGCGCGGGTGCGCGCCGAGAACTGCAGGGCCGCGTCGACGAACCAGGTTTCCAGGCTGTCGTGGTTGACCGCCACCGGAATGCTGGCATACGGCACGTCGTCGTCTTCCACGCCCAGCCGGTTCAGGGCGTCGTGCTCCAGCAGCGCGGTCTGTTCGGCCAGCCGGACCAGCACCTGGCCGTCCGACGTGGCCGCCGCCGGCACCGTGCGCTGCACCAGCAGGCGGCCCATGCGATCTTCCAGCGCCTTGATCCGCTGCGACACCGCGGACGGCGTGACGTTGAGCGACAGCGCCGCGCGCTCGAAGCTGCCTTCGCGCACCACCGCGGCCAGCGCGCGCAGGTTTCCGTGATCGAGTCTCATAAGATTAGTTTTACTTAATATAGTGAAGAAAAATTAGCTTTAATTCATACGCTTGGCAAGGGAAAATAACGCATTGCCGACACCCCAGCCGTGTCCGGCACCGGTAAAGAAGCGCCGCCACAGGCGCAGCAGTCATAAGGTGTATGCGTCATGTTCGCCACGTTTTCCTCCCCCCTTTTCTTCACGGCCTGGGCCAGCGGAACGGCCACCGGGCTGGGCCTGTTCGCCGTCGTGGGCGCGCAAAGCGCCTTCATCCTGCGCCAGGGGCTGATGCGAGCGCATCTCCTGAGCGTGGTCGCCATCTGCGCGCTGATCGACGCCGTCTTCATCTTCGCCAGCGTTTCGGGCCTCCAGGCCCTGACGTCCTGGTTCCCCTGGCTCACGACCGCCGTGCTGTGGTTCGGCGTGGCCTTCCTGTCCTGGTATGCGTTCCAATCGGCGCGCCGCGCCTGGACGGCCACGGGCGGGCTGGCCGCGGCGCGCGAGGCCGTGCCCTCGCGCCGCGCCGCCATGCTGGGCGCGCTGGGCTTTTCGCTGCTGAATCCGCACTTCTGGCTCGACATGGTGGTGGTCGGCTCGCTGGCGCACGGCTTCGAAGACGCCCGCATGGCATTCGCCGCCGGCGCGCTCACCGCCAGCCTGCTGTGGCTGGCCGTGCTGGGCATCGGCTCGCGCCTGTTCGCGCCGTTCTTCGCCAGCGCGTCGGCCTGGCGTATCCTGGACGGCCTCATCGCCGTGGTCATGGCCGCCCTGGCCGTCAGCCTCGCGATCAAAGGCGTCTGAACCGCCATCCCGCGCGCCGGGAGGAGAAAGCCGCCCAATCGCGCTGGCTTGGCGGCTACCGCGTCGTGATTTCCCTGGTGCTTCGGCAATACGGAGAGGGGCTGGCGCCGCCGTCCTTATAATCGGTCCGTTGCCAATCATTCGTCAGGCGCAGCGCCGGCCCCCCAGACGATCATGCGCGGACCCTCCCCCAAAGACGTGCGCCTGCCGCCGCTGGCCGCCATCCAGGCGTTCGAAGCGGCCGCGCGCCTGGGCTCCTTCGAACGTGCCAGCGAAGAGCTTTTCGTCACGGCCAGCGCCATCGGCAAGCGCATCGCCGCCCTGGAAGCCTTGCTGGACGTCTCGCTTTTCATCCGCAGCAGCCGGGGCGCCACGCTCAGTTCGGCCGGCCGCGAATACCTGGATCAGGTGCGCACCGCGCTCGACCTGCTGTCGGACGCCTCGCTGCACAAGCGCGGCGAACCCAAGCCCGAGCCGCTGCGCGTGGTCTCCACCCCGACCTTCGCGCGGCAGGTCCTGATTCCCTACCTGCCAAGCTTCACCGCCGCGCATCCTGACATCGAGCTGGAAATCATGCTGTCCATTCCCTACCTGGACATCATGCCGCCGAACGCAGACGTCTGGATCCGCTTCGGCAGCGGCAAATACCCCGGCCTGCACGCCCATCCGCTCACCGAGGATCCGGTCTTCGCTGTCTGCGCGCCAGGCTACCGCGACGCGCGCGGCCCCTTCAAGCGGCCCGCCGACCTGGCGCGGGCGCAGCTGCTGCGCTGTCCGATGGAGCCCTGGCGCCCCTGGCTCGCCGCGGCGGGGCTGGACTGGCCCGAGCCCTCGCGGGGCGTGTGGCTGGTCGACCTGGGCATGATGCTGGCCGCCGCCCGCGCCGGCCAGGGCATTGCGCTCACGCGCCGCACGCTGGCCGCGGAATGGCTGGACGAAGGCAAGCTGGTGCGCGTGCTCGACATCGAAATCCCCGGGGAATCCCAGTACTACCTGTGCACCGAATCCTCGCGTCCGCCCGGCGGCGCGCGGCAAGCGTTTTCCCTATGGCTGGAAGACGTGTGCAAACAGGCATCCCAATGGCCATGCGGCCTTCGGGGCGGCCAGGAATAAATTTCCAGCCTGGGGCGGAATGAAATTCCGCGCAACAGCGCGCCGCGCTGGCTAGGATGCGGCCAACGCAACTGTCCCATTGGCCGCCACGGCGCATTCCCGGCCCCGTTCCTCTCGTTCCATCCCTTGCTGCATTGCAACGCATGACCGAGGCCCCCGTGCGCTCGTACTAGGTATTTACGCGGAAAAACGCCGCCGGGTCAGATTCGCGTAAGCGATTGGGCAGAGAGTCACGACACGCAACACAGGAGAGCGCCGGGATACTCGGCGCGGGCATACGGTTTTCCACGCAGTTCTACCAATTACAACGGAGACATCCATGGATTTTCGTTTGAAGCTGCTAGCAGGAACCCTCGCATTTGCCGCAACGGCCGCCGCCCACGCGGCCGACCCGATCAAGATCGGCGTCGCCGGCCCCTACACCGGAGGCTCGTCCTCCATGGGCGTCAGCATGCGTGACGGCGTGCGCCTGGCCATCGAAGAAATCAACAAGAACGGCGGGGTGCTGGGCCGGCAACTGATCGCCGTCGAACGCGACGACGAAGCCAAGAACGAGCGCGGCGTGCAGATCGCCCAGGAGTTGATCAACAAGGAGCAGGTCGCCGCCACCGTCGGCTACATCAACACCGGCGTGGCGCTGGCCTCGCAGCGCTTCTACCAGGACGCCAAGATCCCGGTGTTCAACAACGTGGCCACGGGCAGCGTCATCACGCACCAGTTCAAGGCCCCCGAGTACCCGGACAACTACGTGTTCCGCAACGCGGCGCACGACAGCATCCAGGCGCCGATGATCGTCGAAGAAGCGATCACCCGCCGCGGCTACAAGAAGGTCGCGATCCTGGCCGACTCCACCAACTACGGCCAGCTTGGCCGCGAAGACCTGGAAAAGGCCCTGGACAGCAAGGGCATCAAGCCCGTCGCCGTCGAGAAGTTCAACATCAAGGACGTCGACATGACGGCCCAGCTGCTCAAAGCCAAGTCCGCCGGCGCCGAGGCCGTGCTGACCTACGGCATCGGCCCCGAGCTGGCCCAGATCGCCAACGGCATGACCAAGCTGGGCTGGAAGGTGCCGATCATCGGCAGCTGGACCCTGTCCATGGCCAACTACATCGACAACTCCGGCGCCAACGGCGAAGGCGCGCGCATGCCGCAGACCTTCATCCAGGATCCGGACACGCCGAAGCGCAAGGCGTTCATCGACGCCTACCTGACCAAGTTCAAGCCCAAGAACAACCGCATCGACTCGCCGGTGTCGGCGGCCCAGGGCTATGACTCGATCTTCCTCCTCGCCGCCGCCATCAAGCAGGCCAATTCCACCGACGGCCCGAAGGTCCGCGAAGCGCTGGAAAACCTGCAGACGCCGGTCGAAGGCGTGGTCATGACCTACAACAAGCCGTTCAGCCACGAGAACCACGACGCGATCACCGCGAAGGAAGTGGTCATCGGCGAGGTCAAGGGCGGCCGTGTGGTCAAGGCCAACTAGACGCCCCCCGAAGCGCGTTCGCGCCCCCCAAAGGGGGGGCGCCTCTGCGGACCGGCAAAGCCGGCTCCGCGCGGCCCGGACCGGGGCGGCGTTGCCGAGCCGCAGCTCTTCGCGTTGGACAACTAAACGCCGCGTTCCGCCCACATCGCCTGGATCGGAACGCTGGCGCTACGAACACACACCATGATTCTTCTACAGCTTATCTACAGCGGTATCGCGCTGGGCATGATCTATGCCGTCATCGCGTTCGGATACCAGCTCACCTTCGCCACGTCGGGCACCTTGAACTTCGGCCAGGGCGAAGCCCTGATGCTGGGCGCGCTCGTCGGGCTCACCCTCGTCGGACTGGGGGTGAACTACTGGGTGATGATTCCCATCGTCTGCATTTTCGGCTTCGCGCAAGGCGCGCTGGTCGAGCGCGTGGGCGTCAGGCCCGCCATCAAGACCCGCTCCGAGTTCGGCTGGATCATGGCTACCATCGCGCTGGGCATCATCTTCAAGAACGTGGCCGAGAACATCTGGGGCCGCGACGACCTGCGCTTCCCCTCGCCGCTGCCCGAGGCGCCGATCCAGGTGCTGGGCGCCAACGTCCTGCCGATGGAACTGCTGGTGGTGTTCGGCGCGCTGGCCATGATGCTGCTGGTCGAAATCTTCAACCGCAAGTCCATCTACGGCAAGGCCTTCGTCGCCACGTCCAATGACCGCGACGCCGCCGGCCTGATGGGCATCAACACCGGCATGGTGATCACGTTCTCCTACGCGCTGTCGTCGCTGACCGCCGCCTTCGCGGGCGTGCTGGTGGCGCCGCTGACGCTGACCGGCGCCACCATGGGCGCGGTGCTGGGCCTGAAGGCGTTCGCCGTCGCCATCATCGGCGGCCTGTCCAGCGGCATGGGCGTGGTGGTGGGCGGGCTGATCCTGGGCATTGCGGAAACGACTACCGGCTTCTACCTCTCCACGGGCTACAAGGACGTGCCCGGCCTGGTGCTGCTGCTGCTCGTCCTGACCTTCAAACCCGCCGGCCTGTTCGGCAAGACCGCGATCAAGAAGGTGTAACGACGATGAAACCCCTGCACCTCCTGCTTTCCATCGTGGCCGTGGCCTGCCTGGCCGCCGTGCCGCTGGGCGTCACCAACACGTATTACCTGCACCTGATCGAAACCATCATGATCTACGCGATCCTGCTGTTCGGGCTCGATATCGTGGTGGGCTACACGGGCCAGGTCTCGCTGGGCCATGCCGGCCTGTTCGGCATCGGTTCCTATGTGGCCGGCGTGCTGTTCTTCCATCTGCAGATGCCGATCTGGATCATCCTCCCGGCCGCGATCCTGATCGCCGCGGCCTTCGGGGCGGTGCTGGCGCTGCCGGCGCTGCGGGTCACGGGCCCGTACCTGGCCATGGTGACGCTGGCGTTCGGCACCATCATCCAGATCCTGATCAACGAGATGACCTTCCTCACCGAAGGTCCCCTGGGCATCAAGATCAACAAGCCGTCCATCGCCGGGCACATCCTCACCAAGAGCGAGTATTTCTGGCTGGTCGCCGCGCTGCTGGTGCTCTCCCTGATCGTGGTGCACCGCATCCTGAAGTCGCACCTGGGCCGTTCCTTCGAGGCCCTGCGCGACAGCCCGATCGCGTCGGACTGCATGGGCGTGTCGGTCTACCGGCACAAGGTGTTCGCCTTCGTCATCAGCGCGGGCTTCGCCGGCCTGGCGGGCGCGCTCTACTCGTACTCGGAACAGTACATCTCCCCCAATACCTACAACTTCGAACTCACCATCCTGTTCCTGCTGGCCATCATCATGGGCGGCCGCAAGAGCCGCACCGGCGCGCTGCTGGGCGCCTCCATCATCGTGCTGCTGCCCAAGATGCTGGACGACATCTCCACCTTCAGGCTGATCGCGTTGGGCGTGGCCGTCCTGGTCACCGCGGGCAGCGCGATGGCGATAGCCAAGGGCCGCACCGAGCCCCGCCGCGTGGCGGTGCCGGTGATCGGCACGATCGTCCTGGCAGCCTTCGCCTATTGGCTGGAAGCGGTGACCGACTGGCGCCTGACCATCTTCGGCGCCATGATCCTCTTCGTCGTGTATTACCTGCCCGACGGCATCGTGGGTTTCGTGCGCAACCTGTTCTTCTCCGGCCGCCGCACGGCGCTCACCGTCAAGTCGGACTTGGTCAAGGAGCAGGAAGCGGTGCCCGACGCCGCCAAGGGCAAGAACGAGACCCTGCTGGCGGCCAAGGGCGTGCTGATGCAGTTCGGCGGCCTCAAGGCGCTGAACCAGGTCGACCTCACCGTGAAGCGCGGCACCATCCACGGCCTGATTGGCCCGAACGGTTCCGGCAAGAGCACGATGATGAACGTGCTGACCGGCATTTACGTGCCGACCGCCGGCGCGGTGGAATTCTCGGGCAAGTCCCTGGTGGGCCTGGCGCCCGCCGACATCGCCGAAGCGGGCATCGCGCGGACTTTCCAGAACGTGCAGCTCTTCGGCGAAATGACCGCGCTGGAAAACGTGCTGGTCGGCCTGCACCACACCTTCACCACCGGGCTGGCCGGCATCGCGCTGCGCACGCCGAAGTGGAAGGGAGAGGAACAAGGAGCCCGCGCGCGCGCCATGGCGCTGCTGGAATTCGTGGGCCTGGAATCGCTGGCCAGCGAAGAGGCCCGCAACCTGCCCTACGGTAAGCAACGGCTGCTCGAAATCGCCCGCGCCCTCGCGCTGGATCCGCAGTTGCTGCTGCTCGACGAGCCCGCCGCCGGCCTGACCGCGCCCGACATCGTGGAGCTGCTGGCCATCATCCGCAAGGTGCGCGACCACGGCATCACGCTGATCCTCATCGAGCACCACATGGACGTGGTGATGGGGGTTTGCGACACGGTCTCGGTGCTGGACTTCGGCCAGAAGATCGCCGAGGGCCTGCCCAACGAAGTGCAAAGCAACGCCAAGGTCATCGAGGCGTATCTGGGCGGCGCGCCCGCCTGACGCCAAGGGGACGAAACATGCTATCGATCAAGAATCTGGAAGCGGGCTACGGCAAGGTGAAGGTGCTGCACGGCATCAGCATGGAAGTGCCCAAGGCCAAGGTGGTGACGCTGATCGGCTCCAACGGCGCCGGCAAGACGACCACGATGCGGGCGCTGTCCGGCATGATCCGCCCCACCGCGGGCGAGATCACCCTGGGCAGCAAGCGCATCGACGGGCTGGAATCCCACCGCATCGCCCGCCTGGGGCTGGCGCACTCGCCCGAAGGCCGGCGGGTGTTCCCGACCCTGTCGGTGACCGACAACCTGCTGCTGGGCGCCTTTCCGCGCCTGACGGGCAGCCGGCCCAAGGGGGACGTGCAGGCCGACCTGGGCCGCGCCATGGACCTGTTCCCGCGCCTGAAGGAACGCCGCGACCAGCTGGCCGGCACACTATCCGGCGGCGAGCAGCAGATGCTGGCCATGGCGCGTGCCGTGATGCTGAATCCCGAGCTGGTGCTGCTGGACGAACCGTCGATGGGGTTGGCGCCCATCCTGGTGGAGGAAGTGTTCAGGATCATCGCCCGGCTGAAGGAAGAAGGGGTCACGATGCTGCTGGTCGAGCAGTTCGCGGCCGCGGCGCTGAACGTGGCGGACTATGGATACGTGCTGGAGAACGGGCGGATTTCCGTTCATGGGACGGCGGATAAGTTGAAGCATGATCCGGCGGTTGTTGCGGCCTATCTTGGTGGCTCGCATTAGTTTGGTTTGTTTGCCGGCTGCTTGTTTGAGTTCTTGAGACGCCCGGCGCGGGGGTGACCCGCGTTGCGCGTGCCACCCCCAGGCCGGCCGCGCCGCCAGGCGGAATACGCGCCGCCTGGCGGGTGCCTTCGAGAAACGATCCGTCAGACGATCGTCAGCGTCACATCGATGTTGCCACGCGTCGCGTTCGAGTACGGGCAAACGATGTGGGCTGCCGCGACCAGCTTTTCTGCGTCTGCGCGCTCCATTCCCGGCAAAGAGATCTTGAGTTCGACCTCGATGCCGAAGCCGGTCGGGATGGGGCCGATGCCGACGGAGCCGTCGATGGCGGCGTTCGCGGGCATGGCGATCTTGTCGCGGCCGGCGACGAACTTCATCGCGCCCATGAAGCAGGCCGCGTAGCCCACCGCGAACAATTGCTCGGGATTGGTGCCGGCCGCGCCGGCGCCGCCCAGTTCCTTGGGCGTGGTCAGCTTGACGTTCAGGTTGCCGTCGTCGGAGGCACCCGTGCCCTCACGGCCGCCGGTGACGTGCGCGTGGGCGCGGTACAGCACTTTTTCGATAGACATGATGGGTTTCCTTCGTAAAGAGAAAAGGGGAACTGCCTGGCCTGGCGGGACCATTCCCGCTACGGCCTACCAACAACATCGCACACAACTATATCGTGCACTACTTAAATGACCGGAAGATGGCAGGCGCCACCCTCCGCCTCAAAGACTGCCGACCAGCTTCTCCCGCAGGGCATGCAGGGCCTTCATGGTGCCCTGCGCCTCTTCCAGCGTGCATTGCGCGGCCGAGGCGATGGCCTGGGGCACTGCCTGCGCCTTCTCGCGCAGATCGCGGCCTTGCCGGGTCAAGGCCACGATCACCTGGCGCTCGTCTTCCTGGGCGCGCTGCCGCGTCACCAGGCCGGCCGCTTCCAGCCGCTTGAGCAGGGGCGTCAGCGTCGCCGAATCCAGGAACAGGCGTTCGCCGATATCCGTAACCGTGATGCCATCGCCTTCCCACAACACCAGCATCACCAGATACTGCGGGTAGGTAAGGTCCAGATCGCGCAGCAGCTTGCGGTACACCTTGTTCATCGCCAGCGAGGTCGAGTACAGGGCGAAACACAGCTGGTTGTCCAGCAGCAGCGGATTGAAGCCGCTCTTGGGTTTGGATCTGGATTTCATTGCGCAATATTAAATAGCGCGCTATTTAACGTCAAGCGTTTTTTTCGGCGCGAGGCGCGCTAGCCGGCCGCCGGCTCTCCCTCGGCCGCGCCGCGATCCGACCCATAATGTTTCAAGCCTTCCAGGTCCAGCACCCGGACCGCGCCGTACTCCACGTTCAGCAACCCGGCCTCTTCCAGCTTGCGCAGCGCCTGGTTGGCCCGCTGGCGCGATACCCGGGCCAGATAGCCTACTTCTTCCTGGGTAATCGTCAGGCGCATCCCCATGCCGGGATACAGCAAAGGATTGAACAGTTCAGCCAGGCAGCGGGCCACGCGCGCGTCCGGGTCCAGCAGACGGTCGTACTCCGCCTTGCCGATGAACTGCGCCACGCGCTCGTTCAATTGATGGAGCAGATAGCGGTTGAAGGGGATGCTGGTGTCCAGCAGCCAGTCGAACGTCGCGCCGGGCAGGCGCGCCACCACCGAATCCCGCAGCGCGACGATGTCGTACTTGCGGACTTCGCGCTTGAGCAGCGAGCCCTCGCCTATCCATCCGCCGGCGGGCACGCCCGTCAGCGAGGCCACCTTGCCTTCGGCATTGCCCACGGACACCTTGACCAGGCCGGCCAACACGCCGATCCATGCCTGTGCGAGTTCGCCTTTGCGCTCTATGATCGACCCGGCAACGACCTGCTGCACGGTCAGGTCCCGCTCGACGCGCATTTGCTGTTCGCGATCGAGCACGCGAAACCAGGCCGCGGCAAGTTGCAGGGAGTCGGATAGCTGCATCGGGAATACCCTAAAAGGTCCTTGAATGTCGCGATGGTGACAGTTGGTAGCAACCCAACCTTATACCTTAACTCCTGCCGTAAATCTAAAACCAACTGGTCAAGCACCTCATCGCCACCGCCGCCCGCGCGGACTCCTGGCCCGATGCGCCCAAACCGGAGGAGACAACGTGGCACATACACCGCCCGCATCCGCACGGATGCCGGCGGCGTCGGACACCTTTCCGGCGCTGCTGTTCACGCATGCCAAGGTTCGTGGGTCGCGGCCCGCGATACGCGAGAAAGATCTGGGGATCTGGCAAACCCTTACGTGGTCCGAAGTGGCGGAGCATGTCCGGCACGTCGCCCATGGGCTGGCCGCATTGGGCATCCGCCCCGGCATGCACGTGGCCGTCGTCGGCGAGAACCGTCCCCGCCTGTACATGGCCATGATGGCCGCCCAATCGCTGGGCGCGATTCCCGTTCCGCTCTACCAGGACGCGGTCGCCCAGGAAATGGTCTACGTCCTGCAGGACGCCGAGATCAGCGTGGCCATCGTCGAAGACCAGGAACAGGTCGACAAGATGCTGGAGATCAGCGAGCAATGTCCCGCGCTCAAGCGCGTGGTGTTCGACGATCCTCGCGGCCTGCGGCATTACACCGACGCGATGCTGATGTCCTATGAAAGCCTGGAGTCGCTGGGCGCCGAGTACGCCGCGCAGCATCCCGGCTTCCTGGACGCCGCCATCGCCGCCGTGCAGCCGCAAGACCCGGCCGCCATGTTCTACACGTCCGGCACCACCGGCAAGCCCAAGGGCGTGGTGCTCACGCACCATGCGCTGATCGACCGCGCGCGCGCCGTGTCCGAACTCGAAAAGCTGACCGACCAGGAAGACGTGCTGGCCTACCTGCCGCCCGCGTGGATAGGCCAGAACATGTTCTCGTACACACAGCTGCTGGTCACCGGTTTCACCGTGAACCATCCCGAGTCGCCTGACACCGTGTCGATCGACATGCGTGACATCGGCCCCACCTATTACTTCGCGCCGCCGCGCGTGCTGGAAGGCCTGCTCACGCACGTGATGATCCGCATGGAAGATGCCGGCTTCATCAAGCGCAAGCTGTTCGCCAGCTGCATGAAGCTGGCGCGCCGCGTCGGCACCAGGATCCTCGACGGCGAATCCGTCAACGCCTGGGACCGCCTGCGCTATGCGCTGGGCAACGCGCTGATCTACGGCCCGCTGCGCAATGCGTTGGGCATGAGCCGCGTGCGCGTGGCGTACACCGCGGGCGAAGCCATCGGGCCCGACCTGTTCGTGTTCTACCGCTCGATCGGCATCAATCTGAAGCAGCTCTACGGTTCCACCGAAACCTCGGTGTTCGTCTGCGTGCAGCCTGACGGCCAGGTGCGCGACGACACCGTCGGCCCCCCGGTGGACGGCGTGGAGATCCGCGTGGCGGAAAACGGCGAGATCCTGGTGAAGAGCCCCGGCCTGTTCAAGGAGTACTACCGCAACCCCGAGGCCACCGCCGAGGCGCGCAGCGCCGACGGCTGGTTCCACACGGGCGACGCGGGCTATCTCGACACCGACGGCCAGCTGAAGATCATCGACCGCGCCAAGGACGTGGGCAAGCTCGCCAACGGCAGCCTGTTCGCGCCGAAGTACATCGAGAACAAGCTCAAGTTCTTCCAGCACATCAAGGAGGCCGTCGCCTTCGGCGCCGACCGCGACGACGTCTGCGCCTTCATCAACATCGACCTGGAAGCGGTGGGCAACTGGGCCGAGCGCCGCGGCATGCCCTACGCGGGCTACACCGACCTGGCGTCCAAGGACGAGGTCTACCAGCTAATCGCGGAATGCGTCGAGCAGGTGAACGCGGACCTGGCCACCGATCCCAAGCTCTCGGCCTCGCAGATCAGCCGCTTCCTGATCCTGCACAAGGAACTCGATCCCGACGACGACGAGCTGACCCGCACGCGCAAGGTGCGCCGCGCCTTCATTGCGCAGAAATACGGCGTGCTGATCGACGCGCTCTACAGCGGCAAGCCATCGCAATTCATCGAGACCGAAGTGAAATTCGAAGACGGACGCACCGGCAAGATCTCGGCGGACCTGAAGATCCGCCCGGTGAAGACGTTCCCCGCCATCACCGCCCGAGCCGCCTAAAGACCATGAGCCACAACGACCGCGACCAGCGTATCGGCGACGTCATGCTGGACATGCAGAACATTTCGCTGTCCTTCGGCGGCGTCAAGGCGCTGACGAACATTTCCTTCAACGTGCGAGAGCACGAGATCCGCGCCATCATCGGCCCCAACGGCGCGGGCAAGAGCTCGATGCTCAACGTCATCAATGGCGTCTATACGCCCCAGGAAGGCGCCATCGCGTTCCGGGGCGAACACTTCTCGCGCATGAACCCCCGCCGCGCCGCCGAGATGGGCATCGCGCGCACCTTCCAGAACCTGGCGCTGTTCAAGGGCATGAGCGTGCTGGACAACATCATGACCGGCCGCAACCTGCGCATGAAGTGCGGGCTGCTGGCGCAGGCCTTCCGCCTGGGCCGCGCGGAGCGCGAAGAAATCCAGCATCGCGAGTTCGTCGAGAACATCGTCGACTTCCTCGAAATCCAGGCCTATCGCAAGACGCCGGTCGGGCGCCTTCCCTACGGCCTGCAAAAGCGCGTGGACCTGGGCCGCGCCCTGGCGATGGAGCCGCGCCTGCTGCTGCTGGACGAGCCGATGGCGGGCATGAACATCGAAGAGAAGCAGGACATGAGCCGCTTCATCCTCGACGTGAACGATGAATTCGGAACCACCATCGTGCTCATCGAGCACGACATGGGCGTGGTCATGGATATTTCCGACCGCGTGGTGGTGCTGGACTACGGCAAGAAGATCGGCGACGGCAAGCCGGACGAAGTCCGCGCGAATGAAGACGTCGTAAAAGCCTATCTAGGCGTGTCGCACTAAGGCGGACAGACATGGGATTTTTTCTAGAGACCTTATTCGGCGGCCTGATGAGCGGCATGCTGTATGCCCTGATCGGCCTGGGCTTCGTGCTGATCTTCAAGGCATCCGGCGTCTTCAACTTCGCGCAGGGCGCGATGGTGCTGGTGGCCGCGCTGTCCATGGCGCGCTTCTCCGAATGGCTGCCGCGCTGGTTCGGCTTCGAAAACATGATCCTGGCCAACGTGCTGGCGTTCATCGTCAGCGCGGCCGTGATGTTCCTGCTGGCGGTCGCCATCGAGCGCTTCGTGCTGCGCCACCTGGTCAACCAGGAGGCCACCACCCTGCTGATGGCCACGCTGGGCATCAGCTACTTCCTGGACGGCCTGGGCCAGATCACGTTCGGCAGCTCGGTGTATTCCATCAACGTCGGCATGCCCAAGGATCCGCTGATGATCCTGGATTCCGTCTTCGAGGGCGGGCTCCTGATCAACCTTGAGGACCTGACGGCGGCCGTGATCGCCGCGCTGCTGGTGGCGGCCCTGGCGCTCTTCTTCCAGTACACCTCGACCGGCCGCGCCCTGCGCGCGGTGGCCGACGACCACCAGGCCGCGCAGTCCATCGGCATCCCGCTCAACCGCATCTGGGTCATCGTCTGGAGCGTGGCGGGCCTGGTGGCGCTGGTGGCGGGGATCATCTGGGGATCGAAGTTCGGCGTGCAGTTCACGCTGTCCACCGCGGCGCTGCGGGCGCTGCCGGTGGTGATCCTGGGCGGCCTGACCTCGGTGCCGGGCGCCATCCTGGGCGGCCTGATCATCGGCGTCGGAGAGAAGCTGTCCGAGGTCTACCTGGGGTCGCTCGTGGGCGGCGGTATCGAAATCTGGTTCGCCTATGTGCTGGCGCTGGTGTTCCTGCTGTTCCGTCCGCAAGGGCTGTTCGGCGAGAAGATCATCGACCGGGTCTGAGGAATAAAACATGTTCTATCGCGAAAACGGCCAATTCAAGACCAGCTATCGCGCTGACCAGCAGATCTTCCCGATCCGCCAGGACCGCATCTTCATCTGGCTGCTGCTGGCGGTGGCGTTCATCGCCATCCCGGCGCTGGCCAGCGACTACCTGCTGCGCGCCATCCTGATCCCGTTCCTGATCCTGGCGCTCGCCGCCGTGGGCCTGAACATCCTGGTGGGCTATTGCGGCCAGATCTCGCTGGGCACGGGCGCCTTCATGGCGGTCGGCGCCTATGCGGCCTGGAACTTCGGGGTGCGCTTTCCCGGCATGCCGCTGATCGCGCAGATCCTGCTGGGCGGATTCTTCGCCACCATCGTCGGCGTGATCTTCGGCATACCCAGCCTGCGCATCCGGGGCCTGTACCTGGCGGTGGCCACGCTGGCCGCGCAGTTCTTCGTGGACTGGGCGTTCCTGCGCATCCCCTTCTTCACCAACTACTCCTCGTCCGGCAACGTGTCGGTGCCGCCGCTGACCGCCTTCGGCCTGCCCGTCCAGAGCGCGATGGAGAAATACCTGTTCGTGCTGATCCTGGTGGTGGTGTTCAGCCTGCTGGCCAAGAACCTGGTGCGCGGCGCGATCGGCCGCCAGTGGATGGCCATCCGCGACATGGACGTGGCGGCCTCCGTCATCGGCATCCGCCCCATGTACGCCAAGCTCACGGCGTTCGCGGTCAGCTCGTTCATCGTCGGCGTGGCCGGCGCCTTGTGGGGCTACATCCACCTGGGCTCCTGGGAGCCGCTGGCGTTCGACCTGTCGCGCTCGTTCCAGCTGCTGTTCATGGTGATCATCGGCGGGCTGGGCTCGATCATCGGCAGCTTCTTCGGCGCCGCCTTCATCGTGCTGGTGCCGGTGGCGCTCACCAACATCCCGCACATGCTGGGGCTGCCGCTGTCCGTGGACACGGCGGCACACGTGGAGCACATGGTGTTCGGCGCGCTGATCGTGTTCTTCCTGATCGCCGAGCCGCACGGCCTGGCCAGGCTGTGGAGCATCGGGAAGGAAAAGCTGCGGATCTGGCCCTTCCCCCACTAGGGGCGGGCCCCGCCGAAGCAGGTTCAGTACCGGAGTTGCGTTACGTCGTACCGATCATCGTCTGCCGCGCGGCAAAACTTCGCGGCCGGCATCCTGAATACCCGGCTCAAGACCGGGCCAATCCCGGTGTCCCAGGGTTTATGGACCCAAACACCACGCAGGAGGTAAATGGAGATGAAGCGTCTTAACCTGAAGTTGGCGGCAGCCCTGGTGGCCGCAGCCGGCGCCGTCGGCGCCGTGGCCACGCCGGCAATGGCGGCCGAAGAGCAGTTCGTTCCGTTGCTGGTGTACCGCACCGGATCCTTCGCCCCCCTGGGCATTCCCTGGGCCGACGGCAAGCTGGACTACCTGAAGCTGGTCAACGAGCGCGATGGTGGCGTCAACGGCGTCAAGATCACGTACGAGGAATGCGAAACCGCCTATGCCACCGACCGCGGCGTGGAATGCTATGAACGCCTGAAGGGCAAGGGCACCGGCGCATCGGGCTTCGACACCCAGTCCACCGGCATCACCTTCGCGGTCAGCGACAAGGCCATGGTCGACAAGGTGCCGGTCGAGACGATGGGCTACGGCCTGTCGCAATCGGTCGACGGCAGCGTATTCGAATGGAACTTCCCGCTGCTGGGCACCTACTGGACCGCGGCCGACGTGATGATCCAGGACATCGCCAAGAAAGAAGGCGGCATGGACAAGCTCAAGGGCAAGAAGATCGCCCTGGTCTACCACGACTCGCCGTATGGCAAGGAACCGATCCCGCTGCTGCAGAAGCGCGCGGCCAAGGAAGGCTTCGAGCTGGTGCTCTACCCCGTGACCGCGCCCGGCGTGGAACAGAAGTCCACCTGGCTGCAGATCCGCCAGGCGCGCCCGGCCTACGTGCTGCTGTGGAGCGCCGGCATCATGACGCCCACCGCGATCCGCGAAGCGCAGGCCAGCGGCTATCCGCGCGACAAAATGTACGCCATCTGGTGGGCCGGCTCCGAAGGCGACGTCAAGGACCTGGGCGATGTCGCCAAGGGCTACAACGCCATCACCATCCACAACAGCGGCGCCGAGCACGACAAGGTCTACGACGACCTGAAGAAGTTCGTCTACGACAAGGGCCAGGGCGCGGACAAGACCGGCAAGACGACGCTGGGCACCATCGCCCATACCCGCGGCATGATGATTTCGATGCTGCAGGTGGAAGCGATCCGCACCGCGCAGGAGAAGTTCGGCAAGGGCAAGGCGCTGACGCCGGAGCAGGTGCGCTGGGGCTTCGAGAACCTGGACCTGACGCAGGAGAAGCTGGACAAGCTGGGCTTCGGCCAGATCATGCGTCCGGTCAAGACCTCTTGCGACAACCACAAGGGCGACGACTGGGCCCGCATCGTGCAGTGGGACGGTTCGAAGTTCAAGGTCGTCTCCGACTGGTACCAGTCGGACAAGACCATCCTCGACCCCATGGTCAAGGAAGGCGCGGCCAAGTACGCCAAGGAAAAGAACATCACCCCGCGTGATTGCAAGTAGAGGGTGAGTTGCCCCCCCGCAGCGCCTTTGGCGCTCCCCCCCAGGGGGGCGCCGATTGCATGCGGGGGGGAGCGCGAGGATGTACCGCCGATAGCAGATATGAACCGGAGGCTGGCCCACACCGGGCCGGTCGCCACCACGCAGCAGGAACGATCATGAATACCGCCAATACTGCCACCGCCACGGACGCGCCCAAGGTGCTGCTCGACGTGAACGGCATCGAGGTGATCTACAACCACGTGATCCTCGTGCTCAAGGGCGTGTCCCTGCAAGTGCCGGAAGGCCGGATCGTGGCCCTGCTGGGCGCCAACGGCGCGGGCAAGACCACGACGCTGCGCGCCATCTCGAACCTGCTCAAGGGCGAACGCGGCGACGTCACCAAGGGCTATATCCAATACCGCGACCAGCGCATCGAAAAGCTGTCGCCGGCCGAGCTGGTCAAGCGCGGCGTCGTGCAGGTCATGGAAGGCCGCCACTGCTTCGCGCACCTGACCATCGAGGAAAACCTGCTGACCGGCGCCTATACGCGCAGCATGAGCCGCGGCGATACCGCGGCGGCGCTGGAACGGGTCTACCAGTATTTCCCCCGCCTGAAGCAGCGCCGGGCCAGCCAGGCCGGCTACACCTCGGGCGGCGAGCAACAGATGACCGCGATCGGCCGCGCGCTGATGGCCAATCCCAACATGATCCTGCTGGACGAGCCGTCCATGGGACTGGCGCCGCAGATCGTCGAGGAGATCTTCGAGATCGTGCGCGACCTGAACCAGCGCGAACGCGTCAGCTTCCTGCTGGCGGAGCAGAACACCAACATCGCGCTGCGCTACGCCGACTACGGCTACATCCTGGAAAACGGGCGCGTGATGATGGACGGCGCGGCCTCGGACCTCGCCGAAAACGAAGACGTAAAGGAGTTCTACCTCGGCATTTCCAGCGGCGAACGCAAGAGTTTCCGCGACAACAAGTTCTACCGCCGCCGCAAGCGCTGGCTGGCCTGATTCCTGGAGCGGCGAAGCCGGCGCGGTCCGGCCCGCCGCCGGCAACGACACCGCAGTACGGCACACGAGAGGGTGCGATCCCATGTCCGAGTTTTTCGATGTTCTGGAAACCCGCGCGCCCGAGCAGCGCGAGCGCGACCTGATGGCCGCCCTGCCCGGCGCGATCGCCCGCGCGATTGCCCGGGCGCCGGCCATCGCCGAGCAATTGCGCGGCATCGACCCCGCAACCATCACGTCGCGCGAGGCCCTGGCGCGCCTGCCCGTGCTGCGCAAGCACGAACTGCTGGAGCGGCAGCAGCACAGCCGCGACGATGCCGCCGTGCCCGCGGGGCCGCGCAAGGCCTTCGGCGGATTCTCCGCGATCGGCTGGGGCGAAGCGATGCGCGTCTTCGCCTCGCCGGGCCCGATCTATGAGCCGGAAAGCGCGCGCGCCGACTACTGGCGTTTCGCCCGCGCCCTGCACGCGGCGGGCTTTCGCGCCGGCGAGCTGGCCTACAACTGCTTTTCCTATCATTTCACGCCCGCCGGCTCGATGATGGAAACCGCCGCCCACGCGGTGGGCTGCACCGTGTTCCCGGGCGGCACCGGGCAGACCGAGCAGCAGGTGCGCGCCATCCAGGATCTCGCGCCCACCGGCTACACCGGCACGCCGAGCTTCCTCAAGATCATCCTGGAGAAAGCCGACGAGCTGGGCGTGAAGCTGGATTCGCTGCGCCGCGCGCTGGTGTCCGGCGAGGCATTCCCGCCGTCGCTGCGCGACTGGCTCGCCGCGCGCGGCATCGAGGGCTACCAGGCCTATGGCAGCGCCGATCTCGGCATGGTGGCCTTCGAAACGCCTGCCCGCGAAGGCCTGGTGCTGGGCGAGGACATCATCGTCGAGATCGTCCGCCCCGGCACCGGCGAGCCCGTGCCCGACGGCGAGGTCGGCGAAGTCGTGGTCACCGCCCTGAACCCCGACTACCCGCTGGTGCGGTTCGGCACCGGCGACCTGTCGGCCGTCATGCCCGGACTCTCGCCCTGCGGGCGCACCAACACCCGCATCAAGGGCTGGATGGGGCGCGCGGACCAGACCACCAAGGTGCGCGGCATGTTCGTGCACCCGTCGCAGGTCGCCGACGTGGCGCGCCGCCACCCCGAAATCCTGCGGGCGCGCCTGGTGATCAGCGGCAACACCGGGTCGGACCGCATGGTGCTCAAGGTGGAATCGCAATCGCGCAGCGAGGAACTCGGCAAGCGCATCGCGGAATCGGTGCGCGACGTCACCAAGCTGCGCAGCGACGTGGAATGGGTGGACGCCGGCAGCCTGCCGAACGACGGCAAGGTCATCGACGACGTGCGCACCTACGAGTGAACGACGCGGCCGCGCAGAGTCACGCGGCCGCGATCAGCGCCATCGCGCCTTTTGCCAGCATCGCCACGGCCACCGCCGCCGCGAACAGCGCGAAACACTGCTGCAGGCGGCGCGGCGCGAACCGATCGGCGACCGCCCGGCCGGCCAGCATGCCCAGCACCGCGGAAGCCGTGAACGGCGCCGCGATTCCCCAGTCCAAATGGCCGCCCGCCGCCGCGGCCGCGACGCCGCTGGCCGATACCAGCGCGATCACGGCCAGCGAGGTGCCCACGATGGCCTGCATCGGCAGGTCGGTCGAGCGGCGCAGCGCCGGCACGATGACGAAGCCGCCGCCCACGCCCAACAAGCCCGACAGGAAGCCCGCGATGGCGCCGGTGCCGGTCAAGGCGCGGGCGCAAGGAGCCGTCCAGCGCAGCCGGCCGGTGCTGGCGTTGAGCTGGCAGGGCGGCACGCGCGGCGCCTGCGCGGCGGCCGCGGGCCGGGCGCCCTGGTTCCACATCCGCCATGCGACCAGGCCCAGCACGCCGGCGAAGATGATGGCCAGCGGCGCGTTGGGCAGCCGGCGCGCGGCCCACAGGCCCAATGGCGACACGATGATGCCGGTAACGGCCATGAACCCCGCCGCCCGATAGCGGACCAGGCCCTTGCGCAGGCCCAGCGCGGCCCCCAGCGCGGCGGACAGCCCGACCGCGAGCAGGGCGATGGGAGCGGCCTGCGCCACCTGCAAATGCAGCCCGAAAACCAGCAGGGGCACGGCCATGATGGCGCCTCCCGCGCCGGTCAGCCCGAGGATGAGGCCGACGCATCCTCCCAACGCGGCGCTGGCCGCCCATACCGTGGCGATCATGGGCGCGCGCTCAGTTGCCCAACGGACGGGCAAGCCATTCGCGGCCCTTCAGCATGCCGTTCCAGTAGATCCACGGCAGCATCCTGGCCTTGAGGAACCAGGCGCTCTTGCGCGGCACCGTCGGATCCAGAGGAAAGGTCGGCAACAGCTTGCCGCCGTAGCCGAACTCGGCCAGCACGATGCGGCCGCGCTCGACCGTCAGCGGGCAGGATCCGTAGCCGTCGTAGGTCACCGGCATGGCGTGGCCTTCGCGCAGCGCCAGCAGGTTCTCGGCGACCGTGACGATCTGCTTGCGCGCCGCCGCGGCCGTCTTGGCGTTGGTCGTGCTGATGCCGTCGCCCAGGCCGAACACATTGCCATGGCGGACGTGGCGCAGCGTGGCCGGATCGACCTCGCACCAGCCGGCGGCGTCCGCCAGCGAGCTGTTCTTCAGGAATGCGTGGGGCACCTGGGGCGGCACCGCATGCAGCATATCGAAGGGCTTCTCCACGCGCGCGACCGCGCCGTCCGGGCCTTTCACGTCGAACCAGGCCTTGCGCGCCGCGCCGTCCACGGCCACGAGCGCCGAGTTGAAGGCCAGCGCGATTCCGTAGCTTTCCACGTAGCGCATCAGCGGCGGCACGAAAGTCGGCACCCCGAAGAGCGCCGCGCCGGCGAGGTCGAATTCCACCTCGATGCGGTCCAGCACGCCCGCTCGGCGCCAATGGTCGCAGGCAAGGTACATCGCCTTCTGCGGCGCGCCGGCGCACTTGATGGGCATGGCCGGCTGCGTGAACAGCGCACGGCCGCCTTTCAAGCCCCGCGCCAGCTCCCAGGTGTAGGGCGCCAGGTCGTAGCGGTAGTTGGAGGTGACGCCGTGCTGGCCGAGCGTCTCGGCCAGGCCGTCCACCTGCTCCCACGCGAGGCGCAGCCCCGGGCAGACGATCAATTGCTCGTAGGTCACGGCGCGGCCGTCCGCCAGCAGGACGCGATCGGCCTCGGGCTCGAAGCCGGCGGCCGCGGCCTGCAGCCACGTGGCGCGCCGCGGCATGACGGCGCGGGTCGGGCGCATGGTCTTGCTCACGTCGAAGGCGCCGCCGCCGACCAGGGTCCAGGCGGGCTGGTAATAGTGCTTGTCGCTGGGTTCCACGACCGCGATGCGCAGGTCCGGACGCCGACGCAACAGGCTGGCGGTCACGCCGATGCCTGCCGCCCCGCCGCCCACCACCACCACGTCGAAATCGCGTTGGCCTTGTGCCATGGGCATGCTTGTCTCCGCTGCCGGTCTACCGGCTTCTGATTTTCTGCAGGATTGAAAATATCGCCATGCCGGCAAGCATGGCGGCCACGAACACCAGTGCTTCGCGCACGCCGGCCGACGCCGCCACCAGCGCGGGCCCCGGACAGAAGCCGGCCAGCCCCCAGCCGGCGCCGAAAACCAGGCTGCCCACCGCCAGGCGCCGGTCGATCCGGGTGGCCGTGGGCCAATGCATCGGCTCGCCCGACAGGCTGGTCCGGAAGCGGCGCAATACGGCGAAGCCGATCGCCGTGATCAGCACCGCGCCCCCCATCACGAAGGCGAGCGACGGATCCCAGGCGCCGGCAAGATCCAGGAAACCCAGCACCTTGGCGGGATTGGCCATGCCGGAGACGATCAGGCCCAGCCCGAAGACCAGTCCCGACACGAAAGCGAACAGGGCGTTCATGTCAGCCTCCCGCCAGATGGCGCATGACGTAGACCACGGCGAAGCCGGCGGCCATGAACAATGCCGTCGCCGCCAGCGACCGCGGAGAACCGCGCGAGACGCCGCACACGCCGTGGCCGCTGGTGCAGCCCGAGGCGTAGCGCGTGCCCAGGCCGACCAGCAGGCCCGCCACGATCAGGCGGCCCGTGCCGGCTTCGACCGCGATGGCCGGCAGCGCCGCGCCGAGGCGGTACAGCCAGGGCGAGGCGAACAGGCCCAGCAGAAAGGCCAGCCGCCACGCGCCCCCGCGCTCGGGCGTCAACAAGCCGCCGAGGATGCCGCTGATACCGGCGATGCGGCCGGCCCCGCCCATCAGCAGCACGGCCGCGGCGCCGATCAGCAAGCCGCCCAGGGCCGACGACACGGGAGTGAAGGCGGACCAGTCCAGATTCATTTGAGTGACTCCATGGCGCGGCCGCAGTACAAACTGGATAACGTCTTCATGACCTGGCTGACCTCGAAGCTGGCCATCTGGTAGTAGACGTACTTGCCTTCGCGCCGCGTCGCCACCAGCCCTTCATCGCGCAGCACGCCCAATTGCTGGGACAGGGTGGGCTGGCGGATGCCGGTGAGGGCTTCGAGTTCGCCTACGTTGCGCTCGTTCTGCACCAGCTGGCAAAGCAGCAGCAGGCGGTCTTCGTTGGCCAGCGCCTTGAGCAGGGCGCAGGCCTGGGAGGCGGATTCGCGCAGGACGGCGACCTCGCACTCGGTCAGGACTTCGTTCATTTGATGAGCATCAATCGGCCTTGGAGAGTTTGATCATTATATTGACCAATAGAATATTCAACAATATTATTGAAAAAGATATATTGTTTTGACCATGCAGCGAAACGCTGCCAGGCGAGCGTCCATGCCCCCCCAGATCCAAGGCTTTTTCGATCCCGTCACCGCCACCATCACCTACGTGGTCCACGAGGCCGCGCCGGGCGGCGCCTGCGCCATCATCGATTCGGTCCTGGACTACGACCCCAAGTCGGGCCGCAGCAGCACCGCCAGCGCCGACCGCGTGGCCGACTACGTGCGCCAGCACGGCCTGAAAACCGAATGGCTGCTGGAAACCCATGCGCACGCCGATCACCTCTCTGCCGCGCCCTACCTGCAGCGGCAGTTGGGCGGCGTTATCGCCATCGGCCAGAGCATCCAGACCGTGCAGGGCGTGTTCAAGAAGATCTTCAACCTGGAGCCGGAGTTCCAGCTGGACGGCTCGCAGTTCGGCCACCTGTTCGCCGACGGCGAAACCTTCCGCATCGGCGAGCTGACGGCGCAGGCCATCCACGTGCCGGGGCATACGCCGGCCGACATGGCCTACCTGATCGGCGACGCCGCCTTCGTGGGCGACACGCTGTTCATGCCGGACGTGGGCACCGCGCGCTGCGACTTCCCCGGCGGCGACGCCCACCAGCTGTACCGCTCGATCCAGCGCCTGCTGAGCCTGCCCGCCGGCACCCGGCTGTACATGTGCCACGACTACCCGCCCAGCGGCCGCGACGCCTCCTGGCAGACCACGGTGGCCGAACAGCGCCGCGCCAACATCCACGTGCGCGAAGGCATCGGCGAAGACGATTTCGTCGCCATGCGCACCCGCCGCGACGCGACGCTCTCGATGCCCACCCTCATCCTGCCGGCCATCCAGGTGAACATCCGCGCCGGGCACTTTCCGCCCGCCGAGGACAACGGCGTTCGCTACCTCAAGATTCCCGTCGACGCCTTGTGATTCCCGCGGGGGCCTGACGCGTCCGGGCTTGCGCGCCCCAGGCTTATCCCGCAAGATCGTCCGATCGCAGAATTGCCGACCCGACGGATCCCTCCATGTTTGCCGAAGCCGAAGCCGACCCCAGCCTGTCCAAGGAAGAATTCAAACCGCTGGAGGCACGGCTGCGCGTCGCCCTGCTGAACGCGCAGTACCAGCGGCTGGCCAACGCGAACAAGACGCTGCTGGTGGTCGTGGCGGGGATCGACGGCGCCGGCAAGGGCGCCACGGTCAATCTGCTCAACGAGTGGATGGACCCTCGCCACATCAAGACCCTGGCCTACGGCCCCCGCGAAGGCGAAGAACTGGAGCGCCCGCCGCTGTGGCGCTATTGGAAGGACCTCCCGCCCAAGGGCAGCACCGGCATCGTGTTCGGTTCCTGGTACGCGTCGCTGATCTACGAAGCCACGCGGAAGAAGCCCAACCATGACAGCATCGAGGCGCAGGCCTCCACCATCCGGCGCTTCGAGTCCATGCTGGCCGCCGAAGGCGTGCAGATCATCAAGCTCTGGTTCCATCTGTCGGCCGACGCCCAGAAGGCGCGCGCCGAACGCCTGCTGGCCAGCCCCGAAACCTCCTGGCAGGTCAGCCCGATCGACCTGAAGGTCTACAAGAAATACGACCGCATCCGCACCGCCGGGCAAACGGTGCTGAACCACACCGACAGCGGCCACGCGCCCTGGGTCGTGATCCCCAGCGCCGACGAGAACATGCGTTCCGCCCGCACGGCCGAGGCCGTCCTGGCCGCCATGCGCCAGCGCGGCGTGCCCCGCATCTCGCCCTCCTTCGTGGCCCATTCGCGGCCCGCGCGCGTCGCCGACCGCCTCGGCCAGCTCGACTACGACGCCAAGATCGAGAAGAGCGACTACGACTCGGAACTGGGCCTGCTGCAAGGCAGGCTGGCGCGCGCGGCGCGCGCCCGGAAATTCCAGGACCGCTCGCTGGTGCTGGTGTTCGAAGGCCAGGACGCGGCCGGCAAGGGCGGCGCCATCCGGCGCGTGACGCACGCGCTGGACGCCCGCCAGTTCGACATCACCCCCGTGGCCGCCCCCAACAGCGAAGCGCTCGCGCGACCCTACCTGTGGCGGTTCTGGCGCCAGGTGCCGCGCCACGGACGCATCGCCATCTTCGACCGCTCCTGGTACGGCCGCGTGCTGGTCGAACGCGTCGAAAAACTGGCGGCGCCCGCCACCTGGCGGCGGGCGTACGCCGAAATCAACGACTTCGAGGAACAGCTGGTCGCAAGCGGCGCGATGGTGCTGAAATTCTGGCTGGCGGTAACGCCCGAGGTGCAGCTGGAACGGTTCAAGGAACGCGAAAAATCGCCCTTCAAGAACTTCAAGATCACCGAGGAGGACTGGCGCAACCGCGACAAGTGGAAAGACTACGCGGCCGCCGCCAACGAAATGCTGGCCCGGACCGACGTCGCCCACGCGCCCTGGCATCTGGTATCTGCCAACGACAAGCGGTACGCTCGGGTGCAGGTGCTGCGGCACATCGTCGAAGCCATGGAAAACCAACATTGAACCGCCCCGGGAGGCCGCAAGCCATGAGTACCGTTGAAATCCGTCCAATCGTCGCCGCCGACTTCGAAGCCTGGCTGCCGCTGTGGAAGGGCTACCAGGACTTCTACCGCGTCGACATCGACGACGCCGTCACGCGCAACACCTGGTCGCGTTTCCTGGACGGCAATGAACCCATGCATGCCGCGCTGGCCTACGACAGCGGCCGGGCCATCGGCCTGGTGCACTGGATTTTCCATCGTTCAACCTGGACCGCCGGCGACTACTGCTACCTGCAGGACCTGTACGTGGCCCCGGACGTGCGCGGCACCGGCGCCGGGCGCAAGCTGATCGAACACGTCTACGCGCAGGCCGCGGCGGCCAACTGCGCGCGCGTGTACTGGCTGACCCACGAAACCAATGCCACCGCCATCCAGCTGTACGACCGCATCGCCGACCGCTCCGGCTTCATCCAGTACCGCAAGGTGATGCCGTGAGCGCGCGCGACCCCAACTGCCCGCTGTGCCAGGAAGACGGCGGCACGCTGCTGTGGCGGGGGCCGCACCTGCGCATCATCGAGGTAAGCGACCCGGACTACCCGGGCTTCACGCGGGTGGTCTGGAACGGCCACCTGGCCGAAATGACCAGCCTGTCCACCCATGGGCGCGACCTGCTGATGCGGGCCGTGTACGTCGTCGAAGAGGCGCAGCAATCCATCCTGGCGCCCGACAAGATCAACCTGGCGTCGCTGGGCAACATGGTCCCCCACCTGCATTGGCACGTCATTCCGCGCTGGCGCGGCGACCGCCACTTCCCCGATGCCATCTGGGCGCCGCCGCGGGTGGCGGCGGGCGCGGAATCCGCGGAATGGAAGGAACGGCAGGCCCGGGTGCAGGCCCTGCTGCCGCGCTACCGCGACCGCCTGGTCGAGGGAATGAACGCCCTGCTCTGGCACTGAATCCACGGCCTGGGCGGGCAGTGTCGGGGCACAGGTCAGCGCTATCCGGTCCGTGCGCCCTTCCGGTCGGCTCGCTGCACCCGACGGGTCCGCTCAAACCCCGCCATCGTTCTACCCGACCCGCCCGTTCAGGGACGGGCGCCGGAGACCGCCGCCCATCCCCGCGTGGGTTCCGCCTGACGCGAGTTGTTTCGAATCGCGCATTTTCCCCGATAAATAGACGAGGTTCGCCGAAGTAAAACGGGCAGCGCCGCGCCATTCAGATAAAATTCAGGTTTGCCCGCACGCGGCCCACGCGGTCGACAAGGACTCCAAGACAGTGACTCTTCCGGCTACGCCCCCGCCCAAATCCGCCTCGTTCCTGCAAGCGTTCCTGCGGTCCGAAGCATTGGGCGGCTACGTCCTCATGCTGGCCGCCCTGATCGCGCTGGTGGTCGCCAACAGCCCCGCCGCCCCCCATTACTTCGGCGCGCTCGAAACCAAACTGGGCTTCCAGGCGGGCCCTATCGTGCTCAAGGAAACCGCCCTGCACTGGATCAACGACGGCCTGATGGCGGTGTTCTTCCTGCTGGTCGGGCTGGAGATCAAGCGCGAAGTGCTCGACGGGCAGTTGCGCGGGGCCGCCCGCATCGTCCTGCCCGGCATCGCCGCGGTGGGCGGCATGGCGCTGCCGGCGCTCATCTACGTGCTGGTCAACGCCGGCAGCCCCGACACCCTGCGCGGCTGGGCCATCCCCGCCGCGACCGACATCGCGTTCGCGCTGGGCATCCTGGCGCTGCTGGGCAGCCGCGTGCCGACGTCGCTGAAGATCTTCCTCACCGCGCTGGCGATCCTGGACGACCTGGGCGCCATCATCATCATCGCGCTGTTCTATACGTCGACGCTCAATACCTTCGCCCTAGGGATGGCGGGCGCCCTGCTGGCCAGCCTGTTCTGCCTGAACCGCATGGGGGTGTTGCGCCTGGCGCCCTATCTGCTGATCGGCGTAGTGCTGTGGTATTTCGTCCTGAAGTCCGGCGTGCATGCCACGCTGGCCGGCGTGGCGCTGGCGCTCGCCATCCCGCTGCGCCCGCAGAACCAGGGCCATCCCGGCACGCATTCGCCGCTGCATGCGCTGGAACACGCCTTGCACAAGCCGGTCGCCCTGCTGATCGTTCCGCTGTTCGGATTCGCCAACGCGGGCGTGTCCTTCTCCGGCCTGGGCCTGGGCAGCCTGGCGCAGCCCGTGCCGCTGGGCGTGGCCCTGGGCCTGTTCCTGGGCAAGCAACTGGGCGTGTTCGGCTTTGCCTGGCTCGCCATCAAGAGCGGCATCGCCAGCCTGCCGCGGCACGCCACCTTCGCGCAGCTGTACGGCGTCGCGCTGCTGTGCGGCATCGGCTTCACGATGAGCCTGTTCATCGGCGCCCTCGCCTTCACCGACCCGGCCGCCGTTGACGCCACCAAGATCGGCGTCCTGACGGGGTCGCTGGTGTCGGCCGTGACCGGTTTCGTGCTGCTGCGCGCCTGCGGCGCGCCCGCCGGCCACCCCGAAAAATCGTGAAGGGGCTCCGCGGGCGCTAAAGTAGGCGGGGTACGCCGCCACGATCCCGAGGAGCCGCCATGAAAACGCCCGCCATCACCCTGCAACGCGTCTACGAAGGCACCGGCCCGGAAGGCAACTACCGGGCGCTCGTGGACCGCGTCTGGCCGCGCGGACTGCGCCGGGCCGACCTGGGGCTGGACGAATGGGCCCGGGATCTCGCGCCCACCACCGAACTGCGCAAGTGGTTCAACCATATCGAAGAACGCTGGGAAGACTTCCGCCGCAAATACCTGGCCGAACTGGCCGCGCCCGACCAGCAGGCGCGCATGGCCGCCCTGCTGGAGGCCGCCGGCAAAAAGCCTCTGACCCTGCTCTACGGCGCCCACGATGCCGAGCACAATCAGGCGGTCGTGCTGCGCGACGCCCTGCTGGCCTATGCCGGCCATCACGGCAAACGATCCGCCTGAGCCGCTGTCCGGGGCCGGGCGCGGCCCGCCCGGCGTTCAGCCAGCTCTCATGCTGAAGCGCTACCATCGAACCATGCTCCCTGCACCCGTGGGCGACGCGGCCCAGCCCGGCCCACAGTCAATCCCAACCTGGAGGTAATAGCATGCAGCATGATCTGAACGGAAAAACCGCCGTCGTCACCGGCGCCGCCAGCGGCATCGGCAAGGAAATCGCGCTCACGCTCGCGCGCGCCGGCGCCTCGGTTGCGATCGCCGACCTGAACCTGGCGGGCGCCGAGGCCGTCGCCCGGGAAATCGAGCAGGCTGGCGGCAAGGCGATGGGCGTCGCGATGGATGTCACCAACGAAGAGGCCGTGAACCAGGGGATCGACCGCGTGGCCGCCGCCTACGGCAGCGTCGACATCCTGGTATCGAACGCCGGCATCCAGATCGTGAACCCCATCGAGAACTTCGCCTATGCCGACTGGAAGAAGATGCAGGCGATCCACGTCGACGGCGCCTTCCTCACCACCAAGGCCGCCCTCAAGCACATGTACAAGGACAACCGGGGCGGCGTCGTCATCTACATGGGCTCGGTCCATTCGCACGAAGCCTCGCCGCTGAAATCCGCCTACGTCGCCGCCAAGCACGCGCTGCTGGGCCTGGCCCGCGTGCTTGCCAAGGAAGGCGCGGCCCACAACGTGCGCTCGCACGTGATCTGCCCGGGCTTCGTGCGCACGCCGCTGGTCGAAAAGCAGATTCCGGAACAGGCGAAAGAGCTGGGCATCAGCGAAGAAGACGTCGTCAAGAAGGTCATGCTGGGCGACACGGTGGACGGCGTGTTCACGACCGTCGAGGACGTGGCGCAGACCGCCCTGTTCCTGGCCGCCTTCCCCAGCGCCGCGCTCACCGGCCAATCGTTCGTGGTCAGCCACGGCTGGTACATGCAATAGCCGCGTCCCGCGGCGTCCGCGAGGCCTTTGGTACCCTAGCCGCTTTGCCGGCCGGCGCGCACCCTGCGCGCCGGCGGACACGCCTTGAGGAAACGCCATGTCGTTCAGTTCCGACGCCTGGGCGCGCAACGCCGCGCTCTACGAAAAAACGCGCACCATGCCGTTCAACCTGGAGCTGGCCAGCGGCCAGCTCGACGAGAACGCCTTTCGCCACTACATGATCCAGGACGCGCACTACCTGGTCGCGTTCGGCCGCGCCCTGGCCATCGCGGCGGCCAAGGCCGACCACGCCGACGGCGTGGTGCAGTTCGCCGACGCCGCCAAAGGCGCCGTCGTCGTCGAACGCAGCCTGCACGCCGGCTTCATGAAGCAGTTCGGCATCGACGAAGCCACCTTCGAGGCCACGCCGCTGTCGCCCGCCAGCCACCACTACACCAGCTTCCTGATCGCCACCGCCTGGAGCGCCCCGTACCCGGTCGCGCTCGCCGCCTTGCTGCCCTGCTTCTGGATCTACGCCGAAATCGGCCGCGATATCCAGGCGCGCGCCGTGACGCCCAACCCGTACTCCGCCTGGATCGACGCCTACGCGGGCGAAGATTTCCACGCGCTGGTGCGCGCCGTCATCGCCACGGTGGATCGCTGCGCGGAAGCCGCGTCCGCGGAAACCCGAGAGGCCATGCACCAGGCCTACACGCACGCCGCCCAGCTGGAATGGATGTTCTGGGATTCGGCATACCGGCAGGCCGACTGGCCGGTCTGAGGCCCTGGCACGGCGCGCGCCTTGCCGCGCGCGCCCGATCCCGCCCAGAATTGATTTTGTTTCCCCCTACGGCAACCCAGAATCCTCTTTGCCTGATTTTGGCTGCGCCTTAGGGCCATCAGAGAATGGCTTGATACCAAGCATCGACGCTTTCGACGCATACATCCCGACTGAACCAATCAAGAAACCCAGCAAAATCACCAAGTAGGAATCATATCTAAGCCCGCCAAAGAGCAATGCAATACCTACCAACGAGAGCACACCGCGCACCCAGCGCTTGAAGTTGCCATTTCTTATCAGCATGTTTTCCTGGCGTCCTAGATAGGGTTTCAGACTACGCTTTTTCGGACTGTAGGGCGCAGGGGAGAGAAGTCCAGTCTGACACCTTATTGCCGGCGCCATCGGACTGTTCCCAAAAAGCACCAGCGGACAAACCCTGGGTAGGCTCTTGCGCCACCGCACAGCCGCCCGTGCCGGGCTATGCCAAAATCGCGCCCATGCCGACCGACAACCGCCTGACTCCCCACGCCCTCGCCGCCCAGACGGCGCAACTCCCCGCCGCCTGGCTTGCGGCCTTCGCCGACCCGGGCGTGGCCGATGCGCTGGCGGCGGCGACCGCCCACGTCGAGAAGCGCCTGGGCGAAGGCGCGGTGATCTACCCCGCCACGCCCTTCCGCGCCCTGCAAGGGCTGGCGCCGTCGGACGTGCGGGTGGTGATCCTGGGGCAGGACCCCTACCATGGCCCGGGCCAGGCCCAGGGGCTGGCGTTCTCAGTGCCGGACGACTGCAAGCGTCCGCCCAGCCTGCGCAATATCTTCAATGAGATCGCCCAGGAGTTTCCCGGCACTCCCGTGCCGGCCGGCAACGACTTGAGCCACTGGGCCGAGCAGGGCGTGCTGCTGCTGAACACGGCGCTGACGGTGGAGGACGGCACGCCCGCCTCTCACGCCAAGCGCGGCTGGGAAACGGTGACGGACGCGCTGATCTCGCTGGTCGCCCGCGACCCATCCCCCAAGGTTTTCATGCTCTGGGGCGCGCATGCCCAAGCCAAGCGTCTGTTGCTGCCGGACAACAGCGGGAATCTGGTCCTGATGTCCAATCACCCGTCGCCGCTCTCCGCGAGGCGCCCGCCGGTGCCCTTCCTGGGCTGCGGTCACTTCCTGGCCACCAATGAATGGCTGGCCAACCAAGGGAAAAACCCTATTGATTGGGGGCTGGACAAAAAAACAATTTCCATGCAAGGCGAATTCAGGTTATGATCGCCGCACTGCACAAAACGAGTTCGGCATTTACCGCCTTGATTTAGCGGAAGTTTTCGCAGTCTGCCGGGCAAACAGCCCCGGCCACTGCCGAACCATCATCGATTCCTGACCCCTTTCCTTTCGCCCTGCGTTCCAATCTCCACACGAGAACGCGCCACGCGCATGGTTGATCCGGTCGGCACGATGCTCCATCAACCGTCGCCTGGATCCGGCCGCCTAATCTCCTGGCCCGACCAAGCACTGCGTCGCATTGATTGCGGCAAGGGAAAGTAATGTCTTTCGAAACCCTGGGTCTCGCGCCCGCCCTGTTGTCGGCCGTCCAAGAAGCCGGCTTCGCCACCCCCACCGCCGTCCAGGCCGCCGCCATTCCGCAGGCCCTGGCTGGTCACGACCTGATGGTGTCCTCGCAGACGGGCAGCGGCAAGACCGCCGCCTTCATGCTGCCGGCGCTGCACCGTATCGCTCAGCAACCCGCCAACAAGGGCGTCGGCGTGCAAGTGCTGGTGCTGACCCCGACCCGCGAACTGGCCCTGCAGGTCACCGACGCCACCGCGACCTACGGCCGCAAGCTGGCCGACCTGCGCACCGCCACCGTGGTGGGCGGCATGCCCTACGGCGCGCAGCTCAAGGCGCTGTCGCGCCGCGTGGACGTGCTGGTCGCCACCCCCGGCCGCCTGATCGACCACCTGCAATCCGGCCGCGTCAAGCTGAACACCGTGCACACGCTGGTGCTGGACGAAGCCGACCGCATGCTGGACATGGGCTTCATCGAGGACATCGAGACCATCGTCGAGCGCCTGCCGGAAGGCCGCCAGACGCTGCTGTTCTCCGCCACGCTGGACGGCACCGTTGCCAAGCTGGCCTCGCGCATGATGCGCGAGCCGCAGCGCATCGAGATCGCCGGCGCCAAGGAAAAGCACACCAACATCACGCAAAGCCTGCTGTACGCGGACGACGCCAGCCACAAGATGCAGCTGCTGGACCACGTGCTGCGCGACGCCTCGCTGGACCAGGCCATCGTCTTCACGTCGACCAAGCGCGGCGCCGACGACCTGGCCGACCGCCTGGCCGACCAAGGCTTTGCCGCCGCCGCCCTGCACGGCGACATGAACCAACGCCAGCGCACCCGCACCCTGACGCAACTGCAGCGCGGCCAACTGCGCATCCTGGTCGCCACCGACGTGGCCGCCCGCGGCATCGACGTGCAAGGCATCAGCCACGCCGTCAACTTCGACCTGCCGATGCAAGCCGAAGACTACGTGCACCGCATCGGCCGCACGGGCCGCGCCGGCCGCAACGGCCTGGCCTTCACGCTGGCCACGCACTCCGAGCGCCACAAGGTTCGCCGCATCGAGCACTACATCGGCCAATCGATCAATCCTGAAGTGATCGCCGGCCTGGAGCCCAAGCGCACCCCGCGTCCGTCGACCGGCGGCGCCCCGCGTGGCGGCAAGCCGTTCGGCAAGCGTCCCGGCGGCGGCTACCAGGGCAACCGCGAAGGCCGCTCCTTCGGCGGCCCGCGAGGCGAGTTCAAGCCGCGTGAAGGCGGTTACCAGGGCGCCCGCGAAGGCGGCTTCCGCGGCGATCGCGACGCGCGCCCGGCTCGTTCGTTCGGCGACCGCCCCAGCTTCGGCGATCGTCCCAGCTTCGGCGATCGTCCCAGCTTCGGCGATCGTCCGCAGCGCGAAGGCGGCTACCAGGGCAATCGTCCCTGGGGCGACCGTCCCCAGCGTGAAGGCGGCTTCCGTGGCGGCGACCGCGACTCGCGCCCGAGCTTTGGCGACCGCCCCAGCTTCGGCGACCGTCCCCAGCGCGATGCGCGCCCGTTCAGCGAGCGCCCGCAGCGTGAAGGCGGCTTCCGCGGCGGCGACCGCGATTCGCGTCCGAGCTTCAACGACCGCGCCAGCTTCGGCGACCGTCCGCAACGCGAAGGCGGCTTCCGCGGCGGCGACCGTCCCGAAGGCGGTTTCCGCGGCAAGCCTTCGTTCGACAAGCGCCCCGGCGGCCCCGCCAAGCGCTTCGCCAAGCCGGCCGGCGCGCGCCGCGACTGATCCCGGCCCCAGCGGTTCGACAAGAACCGCGCCGGCGATCTGACCGCACCCCAGGCATCGGAGGACAATCCGATCCCTGGGGTGTTTTGCATTCTCGGCCAGCAATCCGCCTGACGCGGATCTCCGGCTACGTGCTTCTCGCGCCCAGCAGCATGCTGATCTTGCGGGCGACGTTCTGCACGAGCGGAATGATCTCGTGCATGCGGGCTTCATCGGTATAGGCGTCCGTGCTCGTCACGCTGATGGACGCGACGATTTCTCCGCTGGCATCGCGCACAGGCGTGCCGACGCAACGGATCCCGTCGACGTTTTCGCCCAGATCAAAGGTGTATCCCTTCGCGGCATAGATCGCCATGGCTTCCAGCCACTGCTCCAGCGACAGCGGTCCGGCCAGCCCTTTTGCCGCCTCTTGTTCGTAGCGCTTCGTCCAGGCGGCGCGCCCCTGATCGAGAATCAACGCCTTGCCCACGCTGGTGCAACACACGGGCTTGCGCCCGCCTATGCGCGTATTGACTTCGATGGGGCGTTTGCCGCCGATCTTGTCGAGATAGATGATGCCTTCGTCTTCATCCAGCGCGGCCAGATGCACCGTGTCTTGCGTCTGCTCGGCCAGTTCCTCCAGCAAGGGACGGGCCGTCGTGGTGATGGCCGATTCGCGATAGGCCAGGAAACCCAGCTCGACCAGCCGGCTGCCCAGGCGATATCCCTTGCGGGGCTCGAAATGCAGGTAGCGGATCTGCACCAGCGCCGAAGCCAGCCGGTGCGTGGTGCTGAAGGCAATGCCGGTTCTGTCCGAGATGTCCTTCACGCTGCGGCAGCCTTCGGCCACCGCGCTCACCACGTCGAGTCCGCGAAAGAGAGTCTGGCTGGCGAGCGGTTTAGCGATCTTGGCAGTCTTGGTGTCGGGCTTTTCGGTCATTTCGTGAGCAGTGAGTGACGGATCGTGAAGCATCGGCCAGCCATCGGCGCCGCCGGCGCCGATGCCTCACGCACTCGCTGCGTCACGCATCCAGCGGTTGTCCGGTGCGATCCTTGGTGAAGCTGATCGCGATCAGCGATACCAAAGCGCACAGGGCAATGAAGATCGCAACCGGGACATAGCTGCCATGATACCGGGCCAGCAAGGCCGTGGCGATGAGCGGCATCGGGCCGCCGACCAGCGCGGCCCCTACCTGGTAGCCGAGCGAAATGCCGGTGTAGCGCACATTCGGCGGGAAGCTCTCGGCGAAGAAGGTGCCCAGCACCGAACCGTAGGTGGACCAGATGATGGAAAAGCCGACCACCACCGCCGCCGTGGAAATCAGCGTCGAACCCTGGTTGAGCAGCCAGAAGTAAGGCAGCGCATAGACCACGATCGCGACCGAGCCCCACACAAAGACTTTCTTGCGGCCGATCCGGTCGGACAACGCGCCAAAATACAGCATGACCGGCACGGCGATCAGCGCGGCGACCAGCACCACGTTCAGCGCCGCGACACGCTCATAGCCCAGGCCCACCAAGTACGAAATGGTGAACGTGGCGAAGAGAAAGAAGGTGCTGGTCTCCACGAACTTGGCGCCAATGGCGATCAGCACGGCGCGCCAATGCCGGGTCAGCGTTTCCACCAGCGGCATCCGCTTGTGTTCGGCGCTCTTGGGATTCGCCCGCGCCTCTGCGGCCACCTTGCGGAAGGACGGCGTCTCTTCCACCTTGTTGCGGATCCACATGCCGATCAGCACCAGCACGATGGACAGCACGAACGGGATGCGCCAGCCGTAGGACAGGAAGGCTTCTTCCGAAAACAGCGCGCTCAGGCCCGAGGTGACGAAGTTGCCCAGCGCCAGGCCGAACAGCGCGCCGGTTTGCGGCACCGCGCCGTAGAAGCCCCGCTTTTCGGCGGGCGAGTATTCCACCGCCAGCAATACGCCGCCTCCCCATTCGCCGCCCAGCGCCAGCCCCTGCAACAAGCGCAGCAGGGTCAGCAGGATGGGCGACCATACGCCTATGCTCGCATAGGTCGGCGTCAGGCCGATCAGCACCGTGGAGATCCCCATGATGGACAGCGTTATCACCAGCGTCTTCTTGCGGCCGACGCGGTCACCCACGTGCGCGAAGACGATGCCGCCTATGGGACGTATCAGGAACGCCAGCGCGAACGAGGCGAGCGCCAGCAACTGGCTGGTCACGGGGTCGTCCGAGGGAAAGAACAGCCTGCCGAAGACGATGGACGACATGGTTCCGTAGAGGAAATAGTCATACCACTCGATGGTGCTGCCCACCGCGCTGCCAAACAGCGCGCGCCGGCGGTCGGCCGGGCTGATGGCGGCGGTTGCCGAAGCGGCGTTGTTGCCCGCCGGCCTGTTGCCCGCGGTCGGGGCCAGTTGTGTTGCGCTCATGGTCTTGTTTGTCTCGTGAGTGTTCGATCGGACATCCCCGAGGAATTCCCCGCATGAAATGGATGCCGTGCTTTTTTTGTACTTGCGCCGGCAAACCGCCGGCTCGGACCCAGCCCGCCTCAAGCCTGCCGGCTGCCCACGCGGGAGCGGCCGGCAGCGGGCTTGGTTTCCCGCGGCTCAGGCGCGCTGCTTGAGGATGTCCAACGCCACGTCGACGATCATGTCTTCCTGGCCGCCCACCATGCGGCGTTTGCCCAGCTCGACCAGGATGTCCACCGTCTTCAACCGATACTTCGCCGCCGCCGCCTCGGCATGGCGCAAGAACGAGCTGTACACGCCCGCATAGCCCAGCGCCAGCGTCTCGCGGTCCACCCGCACCGGACGGTCCTGCAACGGGCGCACGATGTCGTCGGCCGCATCCATGAGCTTGTAGAGATCGGTGCCATGGTTCCAACCCATGCGGTCGATGGCGGCGATGAAGGCCTCCAGCGGCGCATTGCCCGCGCCGGCGCCCATGCCGGCCAGACTCGCGTCCACGCGGTCGCAGCCCTCTTCCACCGCGACGATGGAGTTGGCCACCCCCAGGCTCAGGTTGTGGTGGGCATGCATGCCGGTCTGCGTTTCAGGCTTGAGCACATCCTTGAACGCGCGAAAGCGGTCCCGCACATCCTGCATGCCCAGCGCGCCGCCGGAGTCCACCACGTAGCAGCAGGTCGCGCCGTAGCTCTCCATGAGCTTGGCCTGCCGCGCGAGGGCCTGCGGTTCGGTCATGTGGCTCATCATCAGAAAACCCACCGCCTCCATGCCGAGATGGCGGGCATATTCGATGTGCTGCCGGGACACATCGGCCTCGGTGCAGTGCGTGGCCACGCGCACCACGCGCACGCCGGCGTCATAGGCGTTCTTCAGGTCGTGCACGGTGCCGATGCCGGGCAGCAGCAGCGTCGCGATCCTGGCGTGCTTGACCACGCTGGCCACGGCCTCGATCCATTCCAGATCGGTGTGCGCGCCAAAACCGTAGTTGAAACTCGATCCCTGCAGGCCGTCGCCATGCGCGACCTCGATGGAATCCACTTTGGCGTCATCCAGCGCCTGGGCGATCCGCTTGGCGTTTTCAACGCTGTATTGATGACGGATGGCGTGGCTGCCATCGCGCAGCGTCACGTCGGAAATGTAGATTTTCTTGGCTTGATTCATGGTGTGTTGCCGCTCTCAAACAGCCACGGTGGTTGCCAGCATGCGCTTGGCCATGTGTTCCGCGGTGCGCAGACCCGCGCTGGTCATGATGTCCAGGTTGCCGGCGTAGGCCGGCAGATAGTGGGCCGCGCCTTCGACTTCCAGGAAGATCGAGGTCTTCAGTCCCGTGAGCGCATCGCCCACGCCAGGCAGGCGCACCGGCGTGTCGATACGGTCGAACTGCACCCGCTGCTTCATGCGGTAGCCGGGCACGTAGGCCTGCACGGCGGCCGCCATCTCCTCGATCGAACGGGCGATCGCGTCTTCGTCGGCCAGCTCGCTCAGCGTATAGACGGTGTCGCGCATGATCAGCGGCGGCTCGGCCGGGTTCAGCACAATGATGGCCTTGCCCTTGGTGGCGCCGCCCACCGCTTCGATCGCCCTGGACGTGGTCTCGGTGAACTCGTCGATGTTGGCGCGCGTGCCGGGGCCCGCGCTCTTGCTGGAGATCGACGCCACGATTTCGCCATAGTGCACTTTGGCGACGCGCGACACGGCCGCCACCATCGGAATCGTCGCCTGGCCGCCGCACGTCACCATGTTCACGTTCAGCGCGTCCAGGTGCGCCTCGCCATTGACCACGGGAATGCAATACGGGCCGATCGCGGCGGGCGTGAGATCCACCATGCGGATTCCGGGCTTGAGGGCGCGCAGGAAGGCATCGTTCTTCACATGCGCGCCGGCGCTGGTGGCATCAAACACAAAGTCAATGTCTTGGAAGACCGGCAGCCGCGCCAGGCCTTCGACGCCCTCGTGCGTGGTGGCCACGCCCAGGCGCGCCGCGCGGGCCAGGCCGTCCGATTGCGAGTCGATGCCGACCATCGCCCCCATTTCGATGTGTTGCCCATGGCGCAGGATCTTGATCATCAGATCCGTGCCGATGTTGCCGCTGCCAATGATGGCGGCCTTGAGTTTGCGTTGGGTGTTCGACACGTGGCTCCTTCCTCTTTCCTGACATCGTTCTGTGCTTCGACGTGGGAGCGAGTGTAGGGAGGTTTTTTCAAATTATCAATATATAAGTATCAATCTCATATAGTGAGCAAAAAGGCCGACACCAGCAGGCGGCCTGAATCCGGCACGCCTCCGCGGCCCGGCTAAAATTCCCCGATTCTTCAAATAGCCGCTCCATGCAACGCCCTTCTCCCGCCCACCTCCCGCCTCTGGACCCCGCCGCCCAGGAACACAGCGCAGCCATGGCTGCCCACCTGCGCAACGCCATCATGGCCAATGGCGGCTGGCTGCCCTTCGACCGCTGGATGGCGCAGGCGCTGTACGCGCCCGGACTGGGCTATTACGCGGCGGGCAACGTCAAGCTGGCCGATGCGGATGGCGACGCCCGCGCGCCGGCCGGCGACTTCGTCACCGCCCCCCAGCTGACTCCGCTGTTCGCCCGCACCCTGGCGCGCCAGGCCGCCCAGGTGCTGCGCCAGACCGGCACCGACGCCGTGCTGGAATTCGGCGCTGGCACCGGCGCGCTGGCCGAAGGCGTGCTGGGCGAACTGGACGCGATGGGGCTGGCGCAGACCCGCTACCTGATCCTGGAAGTGTCCGCCGACCTCCGCGCGCGCCAGGCCGAAAGGCTGGCGGCGTATGGCGACCGCGTGCAGTGGCTGGATGCGCTGCCCGCCGCCTTCGCCGGCTGCGTACTGGCCAACGAAGTCCTGGACGCGATGCCCATTTCGATTTTCCGCTGGAGCGAGGACGGGAGCACGGTGCTGGAACGCGGCGTGGCGCTGGACGCCTCCCAGGCATTCGCGTGGGACGACCGGCCCGCGCCGCCCGAGCTGGCGGCCGCCGTCGCCGGCCGCATGCCGGCGCTGCCCGGCTATATGTCCGAAATCAATCTGCAAGGCGAGGCCTGGATCGCCGCGATGGGCAGCTGGCTCGAACGGGGCGCCGCGCTGCTGGTGGACTATGGCTTCCCCCGCGGCGAGTATTACCATCCGCAGCGGGCGGGCGGCACGCTCATGTGCCATCTGCGGCATCACGCGCACGGCGATCCGTTCACCGCGCCGGGCCTGCAGGACATCACCGCGCACGTCGACTTCACCGCGATGGCCGATGCCGCGCTGGCGGCCGGCCTGCAAGTCCTGGGCTATACCTCGCAGGCCCGCTTCCTGATGAATGCGGGGCTGATGGACCTGCTGGCCCAGCTCGATCCCGCGGATGTGCAGAACTACGCGAAAACCGTCGCCCCGGTGCAGAAGCTGCTGTCCGAAGCGGAAATGGGCGAGCTGTTCAAGGTGCTGGCGGTGGGACGCGGCATGACCGAGCCGCTGACGGGTTTCTCCCGCGGCGACCGGCTGGGCAAGCTATAGCGGCGCTATGGCGAGGCGGCGTCCGCGCGCAGGCGCTCCAGCCTGGCTTCGCGCACGCTTTCCTTGATGCGCGCCGGATCGCCGGCGCAGGCTTTCGCGATCGCGCCCGCGTCCACGCCGCGCACCGCGGCCACGCGCAAGCGCCACGCCGCCCGGTCCACGGGCTGGCGCACCGACGCGGCCTCCAGAAGATCGAAGAAGCGTTCCGGCTTGCGCAGCGCGTCGGCGCGCTCCATCAGAACCAGTTGCGCGACGATGGGATCCGCATGCTGCGTGGAAGCGTCCAGGCCGGCCAGCACCTCGGGCAGCAGCCGCGCGTAGTCGTTGCATTCCGTGGGCACGCGCAGCCGGCGGCCCAGGGCCTCGCGCTCGGGCGTCAGGCGGCACAGCAACGCGTAGCGGCCCGGCAAGGACAGGCCCATGCCGGCCGCGCGATCGACGTCCGCGGCCACCTCGTCCACGCCTTGCAGCTCCGGCATCACCCTCGCCAGCGCGCCGCAAGCCTGCAGGACGCCCAGCATGCGCGAGGGCGCCGCCGCCATCAGGCCGCGCGACAGTTCTTTCCAGACCCGCTCGGCCACCAGCGCGTCGGCCTCGCCGGCCTCGACCATGCGCCGGCATAGTTCCAGCGTCTCGGGCGCGATGGTGAAATCGCCGAAGCGCGCCGCGAATCGTCCCAGCCGCAGGATGCGCACGGGGTCTTCCTCGAAGGCCTCGCCCACGTGGCGCAGGACCCGGCCCCGCACGTCGGCCTCGCCGCCCAGGGGATCGATCAGGCCGCCCTCCGGCGTCTGCGCAATGGCGTTGACCGTCAGGTCGCGGCGGCGCAGGTCTTCTTCGAGCGTGACGTCGGCGCCGGTGTAGAACGTGAAGCCTTTGTAGCCTCGCCCCGATTTGCGCTCGGTGCGCGCCAGCGCGTATTCCTCTTTGCTGCGGGGATGCAGGAAAACAGGGAAATCGCCGCCCACCGGGATGAAGCCCCGCCGCGCCATCTCTTCGGGCGTGGCGCCCACGACCACCCAGTCATGGTCGCCGGGCGGCAGGCCGAGCAGCGCGTCGCGCACCGCACCGCCTACGACATAGACCTGCAAGCCCTCTGTGGCCGAATCCCGGCTCATGGGATCGAGGTGCTTTCGGCGCCCAGCGGCACGACGTTGCCCAGGCGTTCCTTCAAGGACTGGGGCTGGCCGCTGAACATCGCCGCGTAATACACCGAGTTGGACATCACGTTCTTCACGTAAGTGCGGGTTTCATTGAAGGGGATCGTCTCGGCGAAGATGGCGCCTTCCACCGGATGCGAGAACGTCGAGCGCCAGTTGTGCGGGCGCCGCGGGCCGGCGTTGTAGCCCGCGCTGGCCAGCATCTGCGAACCGTTAAGGTCGCGCAGCACCATGTTCAGGTAATTGGTGCCGAGCTCGGTGTTGGTGTCGAAGTCGTTCACGCTATCGGGCGTGAAGTTGCTCATGCCGATCTTGCCCGCCACCCATTTGGCGGTGGCCGGCATCAGCTGCATCAGGCCGGAGGCGCCCACGTGCGAACGGGCATCCATGATGAAGCGGGATTCCTGGCGGATCAGGCCGTAGACCCAGGCCGGATCCAGCGCGATGGCATTGGCCTTGGCGGTGACGCGGCCCTCGAACGGCGCGATGAAGCGCTGGCTGAAATCGACTTCCTTTTCGGTGCGGTCGGAGGTATTGACCACGCGGTCGTAGATGTTCTCGGCGCGGGCCAGTTCGGCGGCCGCCAGGAGCTGGCGGTCGCTCATGCCGCGCAGGCTGAAGTTCCATTCGGGCACGGCTTCGGAGCGCCAGCCCAGGCGGAACAGCTGCACGGCGCGGCGCAGGCCCGGATTGGCGCGGGCTTCGGCGATCTCCTGGTCGCTGATGGGCGCGGGACGCGGCGGCACGTTGATGCGCCGGCCCAGTTCCTCGGCGGCCAGCTGGCCGTAGAAATCGAAGCGGTCCGCGATGCTGGCGTAGGCCGCGGCGGCCTGTTCCGTGTTGCCGCGGGCGGCCTGCCCGCGCGCCTTCCAGTACACCCACGACGTATCCGCCTGCTGCGAGGCCGGCATCTGCTCGATGGACTCGATCACCCACTTCCAGTCGATCTTGGGCTGGCGCAGGGCGGCGCGCACCTTCCAGGCGGCGTTGTATTCCGTCATGCGGATATGGCCGGCCTCGTGGTACCAATCGTCCGCCCGGCTGTCCAGGTTCAACGCGGCCACCAGCGCATACTGCCCGCGCACCCAGGCCAGGTTCGACTTGGCCATGGCCTTGGACCATTCCGCGGACTTGGCCCATTCGCGGCGCAGATAGGAATCGGCCACGCTGACGTCGGAGCGCGCCAGGCGGGCCAGCGCGATGGTCACCAGTTCCTTCTCGTTGCGACCCACGGGCAGACGGTCCTGGCGCGTCAGCCACTTCATGGGATCCTTCATGAGCTGGTCGTAGGTTTTCAGGTCCTGCGGCTCGAACATGTATTGCGCGAACTTGCGCGCGTCGGTCGTCTTGTTGGCCTCGATGGCATCGCGCAGCTGGGGTTCCAGTTGCTCCCAGCCGAGGATGCCGTCGGCCACGAGCTGGTCGTACAGCGCCCAGCAGGCGCCGCCCGGCGCGAACACCGCCACGGCCTGCGCCGCGGTGGCGCGCTGCCCGGTCATGTGGCGGCCGTCCAGGATGGCGCATTCGATCTGGGCGTTGCTGTTCCGCACGGGCGCGAGCTTGCGCACGGTTTCGAAGTCGCCGCTGCGCGCGGCCGCGAGCAGCCAGTCGGCGCGCAGCCGGTCGGCCAGGTAGGCGTCGGGATTGTTGTTGATGAACTGCTGCAGCGCGGCGGTGGGCCGGCCGGTGGCGGGCGGCGTCCAGAGTTGGTAGCGCAGCAGCCAGTATTCCGGGTACATGCCCAGAGGGTCGGGCTTGGCTTGCGGCACCAGCGCGCCCAGGACCGACCATTGCTTGCGGTTCATGGCCTCGCGCGCGGCGACCACGGCGGCCAGCGCCGGCGTGTCGGCCGTGGGAGGCAGGCCCGCCAGCACCGCCGGCGGCACCGAGATCACGGGCTGCGCGGCCTGGACGGCGGGCTGCGGCTGGATGTTGACGGCCGCGCTGCGCTGTTGCGCGTCCACCGGCGCACAGGCCGCGGTGAAAAGCGCCACCAGCGGCAACCATCGGCGCAGGCCGGACCCGGCCTCGGCGGCGATGCGCTCGGTTTTCTGATACCGTCCGGGTTGGAGAGTCTGTGTCATGCCCTGCCCCTCATGCACGGGCCATGCCGCAAGCCCGCCTGCCGGCCGTCCGCATGCTGGCAATCCGCATGCCGGCCATCCGCACATCCGCCATCTTTGTCCATCCCCATCACAGCCACCGCATGACTACGCAAAATACTCCAGAGGATACCGCAGTCCAGCTACGCACGCGATTGCGGAAAATGCGCGCAGAACTGCCGGAAGACCAGCGCAGCCGCGGCGGCCTGCTGATGCGCGCCCGGCTGTTCACCTGGCTGAACGTGGCCCGCGACGAAGCCGTCCGCGCCGGCCGCCCGGCGCCCGCCACCGTGGCCGCCTTCTGGCCCATGGCGGACGAGCCCGACCTGCGCCCCCTGCTGCAGCAATGGGTCGATGGCGGCGTGGCGGTGGCGCTGCCGGTGGTGCGGGAACGCAACGCGCCGCTGGCGTTCCTGCCCTGGACGCCGGACGCCGAGCTTCGCGCCGGCCCCTACGGCATCCAGGAGCCGGTCCATGGCGCCGAAGTGCTTCCCGACGTGGTGCTGGTGCCGACCCTGGGCTATACCGAACACGGCGACCGCCTGGGCTACGGCGGCGGCTATTACGACCGCAGCCTGGCCGTCCTGCGCGAGCGCGGCCATCCGTTCATCGCGATCGGCATCGCCTGGAGCTGCGGCGAACTGGACCCGGGCTACCAGCCCGCGGCCCATGATTTCCCGCTGGACGCCGTGCTGACCCAGGACGGCTGGGTGCCCCAGGCACCGCTGGAACAGGGGGGAGCCGGCGGCACCACCCTGCACAGCTACCGGATGAACTGACGCACCAGCATCGCCCTGCGACTTGCACCAAAACGGTGCATGATGTAACATAGCGGGCTTCGGCCTCGATCCGAGGCCGCCGCAGTTCCCCGCCCGCAACCCCTACGCCCGCGGCATCAGCCCCCGGCGGATTGCGGCCCGTTCCGCCCCCTTCCCGCATTCCCGCCGCGCCTTGCACGCGGCGCGCCCGGCGTCATGGCGCCTTTGCCTGCCGCCGCCCATCCGATGCAGCCGGCCGGCCTCCGCGCCGCCGTTCTGCCGCCCCTTCCACCCCTCGGCGCGCGCCTCGTCCGCGCCGCGACCGGCGCTTGCGCCATAAGCCCATTCCCGCGCGTCAACCGACACGGGGATGGCGTTCCAACGTCCTTGGGAGGATATTGTCCCAAGAGGTCCCCGCTCCGGCAAAGCTGGCACGCGGGTTGCTTGTTTCGCAGGGGCCGCGCGCCAGCCGGCCACCAGCACCAGTACCGGAGGAGCCATGAAGGACAGAACATCCCGTCCCGCCGCCTATGACGAAATGCACGACAGCACCGGCGGCATACGCTCCCATTACCAGGCCTTCGAGCGCTGGCATGCCGAGCAGTCCGCGGAGGCCATGGCCGTGCGCCGGCTCGAAGCGGACCTGAGCTTTCGCCGGGTCGGCATCACCTTCTCGGTCGCGGGCGACGCCGCCGGCACCGAGCGCCTGATTCCCTTCGACCTGATCCCCAGGATCATTCCCGCCGACGAATGGCGCCTCCTGGAAGCCGGCCTGAAGCAGCGCGTGCGCGCGCTGAACATGTTCATCCACGACATCTACCACGGGCACGACATCGTGCGCGCCGGCGTGGTGCCCGCCGAGCAGGTGTTCCTGAATGCGCAGTACCGTCCGGAAATGCAGGACGTGGACGTGGCCGAGGACATCTACTGCCACATCGCCGGCGTGGACATCGTGCGCGCCGGCGCGGGCGAGTTCTACGTGCTGGAAGACAACCTGCGCGTGCCCTCCGGCGTGTCCTACATGCTGGAGAACCGCAAGATGTCGATGCGGCTGATGCCCGACGCCTTCAGCCGCATCAAGGTGGAGCCGGTCGCGCACTACCCCGACCTGCTGCTGGACAACCTGCGCGAGGTGGCCCCGCACGGCGGCGACGATCCCACCGTGGTGGTGCTGACCCCGGGCATGTACAACTCGGCCTACTTCGAACACGCCTTCCTGGCCCAGCAGATGGGCGTGGAGCTGGTCGAGGGCCAGGACCTGTTCGTCGAACAGAACACCGTCTACATGCGCACCACGCAAGGCCCCCGCAAGGTGGACGTGATCTACCGCCGGCTCGACGACGACTTCCTCGACCCCCTGTCGTTTCGCGCCGATTCCGCGCTGGGCGTGCCCGGCCTGCTGTCGGTATACCGCGCCGGCCGCGTCACGCTGGCCAACGCCATCGGCACCGGCATCGCGGACGACAAGTCCACCTACCTGCACGTGCCGGACATGATCCGCTTCTATCTGGGCGAAGAGCCGGTGCTGTCCAACGTGCCGACCTGGCGCTGCAGCCGGCCCGAGGAACTGTCGCACGTGCTGGCCCACATGCACGAACTGGTGGTGAAGGAGGTCCACGGCTCGGGCGGCTACGGCATGCTGGTGGGCCCCTCGGCCTCGCGCGCGGAGGTCGACGCCTTCCGCGAGCGGGTGCGCGCCAATCCCGCCAACTACATCGCGCAGCCCACGCTGGCGCTCTCCACGGTGCCGACCTATGTGGAATCCGGCGTGGCCCCGCGTCACGTGGACCTGCGCCCGTACGTCCTGTGCGGCAAGGATATCCGGACCGTGCCCGGCGGCCTGTGCCGCGTGGCGCTGACCGAAGGTTCGCTGGTCGTCAACAGCAGCCAGGGCGGCGGCACCAAGGACACCTGGGTACTGGAGGACTGAACATGCTGAGCCGAACCGCCGACAACCTGTTCTGGATGTGCCGCTACACCGAGCGCGCCGAGAATACCGCCCGCATGCTGGACGTGAACCTGCAGATGTCGCTGCTGCCGCAAGACGCGCAGACGCGCGAAGGCTCGTGGCTGGGCGTGCTGCGCATCTCCGAGCTGCAGGGCCTGTACCAGCAGAAATACGCGACCATTTCGCCGCACGACGTGCTGGAATACATGGTGCGCGACCCCGAGAATCCGTCTTCCATCTTCTCCTGCATGCGCGCGGCCCGCGAGAATGCGCGCGCCGTGCGCGGCAGCCTCACCACCGAGGTCTGGGAAACGTACAACACCACCTGGCTGGAACTGCTGAAGCACCTGCATACCGGCCTGCTGGAGCGCAATCCCGGCGAATTCTTCGAATGGGTGAAGTTCCGCTCGCACCTGGCCCGCGGCGTCACCATCGGCACCATGCTGCAGGATGAAGCCCTCTATTTCCTGCGCATCGGCATGCACCTGGAACGCGCCGACAACACCGCCCGCATGCTGGACGTGAAATTCCACGAGCGCGACGGCAACGGCCATGAGCGCGCCGAACCCGCCGGCGCCGCGGCGCTGCAAAGCGAGTTCTACCGCTGGTCGGCGCTGCTCAGCTCGGTGTCGGGGCTGGAGATCTACCGCAAGGTGTACCGCGACGTCATCACCCCGGACCGCGTGGCGGAACTGCTGATCCTGCATGGCGACATGCCGCGCTCGCTGCTGGCCACGATGCGGGCGGTGGCCGACGACCTGGCGCGCGTCTCCAACCAGCGCTCGACCGAAACCGAACGGCGCGCCGGCATGCTGTGCGCGGAGCTGCAATACGGCCGCGTAGAGGACATTCTGGCCAGCGGTCTGCACCAGTACCTGGACCATTTCCTCGACCGCATCAACGACCTGGGCAACCGGATCAGCCAGGATTTCCTGGTGCCGCTGTCGGCCTAGGGCCTGTTGATATTCATACGGAGGCAGGAATGAAACAGCTCATCACGCATCTCACGCACTACCGCTACACCGCGCCTGTCACCTACAGCATCCAGACGCTGCGCCTGACGCCCCGCGACGACGAGCACCAGCGCGTCCTGCGCTGGCACATCGAGGCCCCCGGCGCGCTGGAAAAGCAGGTGGACGCCTACGGCAACATCACCCATACGCTGACGCTGAACCATCCGCATACCGACATCGAGCTGCGCGTGACCGGGCAGGTGATGGTGGCGCCGCTTGCGCGCGGCCTGCTGGGCGGCGAGGACAGCCGGCTGCCGGTGCACGCCTACTGCGTGCAGACGCCGCTGACGCAGGCCGACGATACGGTCATGGCGTTCGTGCGCGAAGCGCTGCCCGGCGGCCTGAATACGCCCGACGACGTCCTGGCGCTCGCCACCGCCGTCAGCGACCGCGTCGCCTACGAGCCCGGCACGACCGACGTCACCACCGCCGCCGCCCAGGTGCTGGCGATGGGCCACGGCGTCTGCCAGGACCATGCCCACCTGTTCCTGGCCTGCGTGCGCGGCCTGGGCGTGCCGGCCCGCTACGTCAGCGGCTACCTCTACACCACCGCCGAGCACGCGGCCAGCCACGCCTGGGCGGACGTGTGGCTGGCCGGCATCGGCTGGACCAGCGTGGACATCACCAACCGCCAGTTCGCCTCGGACTGCCACTGCCGGCTGGCGGTGGCCCGGGATTACGACTCGGCCTCGCCGGTGCGCGGCGTGCGCAGCGGCGGCGGCGAGGAATCCATGGAGGTCAGCGTGCAGGTACAGACGAGCGCCCAGCAGTAACATCCGCCAGGCCGCGCCGCAATACAATGCGGCGTGGTTTCCCCAATTTCCGATCATGACCTACTGCGTAGCAGCCCGCCTTGATTCCGGCCTGGTCTTCCTGTCCGATTCCCGCACCAATGCCGGGGTCGACCAGATCAGCGTCTTCCGCAAAATGACCGTCTTCGAGCGTCCGGGCGACCGCGTGATGGTGTTGATGACTTCCGGCAACCTGGCGGTGAGCCAGGCCGTGCTGAACGCGCTGACGCGCCAGAATGCCGAAGGCGGCGAGACGCTCTGGAACGCGCCCGACATGTTCGAGGCCGCGCACCGCGTCGGCGCCGCCGTGCGCGAAGTCTTTCACCGCGAGGCCCCGGCCCTGCACGAGCAAGGCGTGGATTTCAACGTCAACCTGATCTTCGGCGGCCAGATCGGCCCGGAGCGCTGCCGGCTCTTCCAGGTGTACGCCGCCGGCAACTTCATCGAGGCGGGCCAGGAATGCCCGTATTTCCAGATCGGCGAGGCCAAGTACGGCAAGCCCATCCTGGATCGCGTGCTGCGGCCGGACACGTCGCTGGACGAGGCCGCCAAGTGCGCGCTGATCTCGATGGACTCCACGCTGCGCTCGAACATTTCCGTGGGCCTGCCGCTGGATCTGCTGGTCTACGACACCCACGCGCTGCGCGTCACGCATTTCGCCAGCATCGACGAGCACAACGAATACTTCCGCATGATCCGCGGCACCTGGGGCGAACGGCTGCGGCAGGTCTTCGCCGAAATCCCCGATCCGCTGTGGACCAGCCCCGAAGACCCCGTCTCGCTGGTGCCCTCCGGCCGGGTGCACCAGCCGCTGCGCGCCGAGCCGGTGAACGAGCCCGGTCCGAGCTATCCGGCGCCGCAGGTGCTGGCCGAGGACCCCGGCAAGGACCAGGCCGCCTGAAGCACGAAGCTCCCGGGCCGCGCAAGCACGCGTAAACCCGGCTTTCCGCCAGCCGAAGCCCGGCTTGCGAAACCGCGAATTCTCATTCCTGGCGTGTCGGCCGACACTAGACGGCACAACCACAGGAGTGAGACATGCCCCCTATTTTCGCGCGCGCGGCGAAATCCGCCGCCTGGCCGGTCCTGGCCCTGTCGTGCCTGGCTTTCGGCAACGCATCCGCGCAAGGCACCTATCCCAACCATCCCATTTCGCTGGTCGTGCCCTTCGCGGCGGGCGGCCCCACCGACGTGGTGGCCCGCAGCCTGGGCGCCTCCATGTCGAAAACGCTGGGCCAGAGCATCGTCGTCGAAAACCGCACCGGCGCGGGCGGAACCCTGGCGTCCACGCACGTCGCGCGCGCCGCGCCCGACGGCTATACCTTCCTGATCCACCACAACGGGATGGCCACCGCGCCCGCCCTCTACCGCAAGCTGCCCTTCAATCCGCTGACCGATTTCGCCTACGTCGGCCAGGTGGCGGACGTGCCCATGACGCTGCTCGGCCGCAAGGACCTGCCCCCCGGCGACATGCCGGCGTTCATCAAGTACGCGCGCGAGAACGGCGACAAGGTCAACCTGGCCAACGCCGGCCTGGGCGCGGTGTCGCAGCTATGCGGCATGCTGCTGCAGGAATCGCTGGGCGCGCAGTTCACCACCGTGCCCTACGCGGGCACGGCCCCCGCGCTGACCGCGCTGCTGGGCGGCCAGGTGGACGTGCTGTGCGACCAGACCACCCAGACCATCCCGCACATCAAGGCGGACCGGGTCAAGCTCTATGGCGTCACTACGCTGGACCGCATCCAGGCCCTGCCCGACACGCCGACCCTGCAGGAAAGCGGCCTGAAGGGCTTCGAGGTCAAGGTGTGGCATGGCGTCTATGCGCCCAAGGGCACCCCGCCGGAAGCCATCGCCAAGGTCAACGCGGCCCTGCGCGCCGCGCTGAAGGACCCTGCCTTCACGCAGAAAATGACGGAACTGGGGGCCGAGATCGTGCCTGAATCCAAGCAAACGCCCGAAGGCCTGCAAACCTGGCTGCAGACCGAAGTCGACAAATGGGGCGGCATCATCCGCAAGGCGGGGGTGTACGCGGACTGAGGCGCGGAGGGCAGCGGCTGTTGCCGCTGCCCGTTCATGAATATATATTCGCGTGCATGAGTACGAACGACGTAAAAAGCGCGAGGCGCGTGCTGGACATCCTGCAATTCTTCGCGGCCACGCAGGCCCCCGCCACCCTGTCGCAGATCTCGGCCGGGCTGGGCATCCCCAAGTCCAGCTGCCTGGCCTTGCTGGACACCCTGGAGGGCGATGGCTATGCGCACCAGACTGCGGGGCGCTATTACCTGACCCGCCGTTGGCTGAACGAGGCCCGTACCGTCGCCGAGCACGACCAGCTGACCACGCGCATCCGGCCCACGCTGGAAGCGCTGCGCGACGAGCTGGGTGAAACGCTGATCCTGGCGCAGCGGTCCGGCGACCACGTGGTTTATCTCGACGTGGCCGAACCCGACCGCATCGTGCGGTTCACGGCCAGGGTGGGCCAGCTCAAGCCGCTGCACGCTTCCGCTTCCGGGCGCGCGCTGCTGGGCGCCATGGCGCCGGCCGAGCGCGAAGCGCTGGCCTCCCGCCTCAGCCTGGACCGCTACACCAGCCAGACCGTCAAAACCCACAAGCAATTGCTGCGGCTGATCGAAACCGAGGCCACGCGAGGCTGGCACGTGAACCTGGCCGAACACCAAGCCGACACGCTATCGGTCGCCGCGCCCCTGGTGCTCTACGGCACCGTGCTGGCGCTCGTCGTGGGCGCGCCGCTGGATCGTTCCGCCGCCAAGGCCGACGCCATCGGCCAGACCCTGCTGGCGGCCGGACGGCAGCTTGCGCAACGCATCGACGGTCCGGCCGTCTCGCCCGCGAAGTAAATCCCCCGAAGGCGCCCTGCCTCGGGCGCCTTCTCCGGCTTGACGCCGCCCCTGTTCCATCCCCCCTTTGCTCCTACGCCTCGCCCCGCGAGCGGCGACGCCCTGCACGTCCGTTCCTTGCGGCAGGGCTTGCGGGTTTACACCAAGCAAAAATCGTTGCCGGCCATCGTTCATATCTATAAACTTTTGTTCAAGAGTAAGAACGCATTCGACAATTGTCCGTCGAGGCGGCGCCAACCCCGGGCTGCCGCCCGGCGCGCTACCCAGAAGGAAGGAAGATGGCTGGCCTCTATTACGAACAGTTTTCCGCCGGGCAGGCGTTCGAGCATGCCTGGACCCGCACCCTGACCGAGATGGACAACGTGCTGTTCAGTTCATTGACGATGAACGTGCAGCCGCTGCACCTGGACGCGCACTTCGCCGCGCAGACCGAATTCGGCAAACCGCTGGTCAACAGCCTGTTCACGCTGGGCCTGCTGATCGGCATGACCGTCAACGACACCACGCTGGGTACCACGGTGGCCAACCTCGGCATGACCGACGTGGCCTTCCCCAAGCCTGTTTTCGCGGGCGACACCCTGCACGTGCGCACCCGCGTGCTGTCGATGCGCGAAAGCCGTTCCCGGCCCGATGCGGGCATCGTCGAGTTCGAACACACCGCGCTGAACCACCGCGACGAAGTGGTCGCCGTCTGCAAGCGCTCGGCCTTGATGCGCAAGCGGCCCTAGGAACTCCGCCATGACCCGATCCCTGCTGTTCGTGCCCGGCGATTCCGCGCGCAAATTCGACCATGCGGCCGCCAGTACCGCCGACGCGCTGATCCTGGACCTGGAAGATTCCGTCGCGCCCGACCGGAAGGCCGAGGCCCGCATGGAGGTCCGCGCCATGCTGGAACGCGGCGCCGCCGGCAAGCCGCTGTGGGTGCGCATCAACGCGCTCGACGGCGGCGATGCCCTGGCCGACTTGGCCGCCGTGATTCCGGCCGCCCCCTACGGCATCGTGCTGCCCAAATGCACCGGCCGCGAAAACATGCGGCAGCTGTCGCACTACCTCGATGCGTTCGAGGCCGCGGCCGGCGCCATCCCGGGCGCCACCCGCATCCTGGCCATCGTCACCGAAACCGCGCAATCGCTGTTCGGCCTGCACGACTACCGCGACGCCACGCCCCGCCTGTGGGGCCTGGCGTGGGGCGCGGAAGACCTGGCCGCGGACGTCGGCGCGCTGCGCAACCGCGACGTGGGCCGCTATACCGAACCTTTCCGCCTGGCGCGCTCGTTGTGCCTGATGGCGGCCGCGGCGGCGGGCGTGCGCGCCATCGACACGGTCTGCGTCGAACTCGATGCGCCCGAAGTATTGGCCGACGAGGCCTGCGAAGCGTTCCGCGACGGCTTCGTCGGCAAGATGGCAATCCATCCCCGCCATGCCGACGGGATCAATGCGGCACTCTCGCCCGACGAAGGCCAGTTGCGATGGGCGCGGGCCGTCATCGCCGCATTTGCCGGAAATCCGGGCGCGGGCACGCTGCGGCTGGAAGGCAAGATGATCGACCGGCCCCACCTGCGCCTGGCGCGCCGGCTGCTGGGGGAGGACTGATCATGCCCGGACCGCTGCACGGGATACGAATCATCGACATGACCAGCGTCGGAATGGGCCCCATGGCCACCCAGATGCTCGGCGACATGGGCGCGGACGTGATCAAGATCGAGTCGGCGGAGGGCGATGTGTTCCGCCACGTCACCCCCCAGCGCCATGCCGCCATGAGCCATACCCACCTCAACCTGAACCGCAACAAGCGCAGCGCCGTGATCGACGCGAAGACCGCCGAGGGCCGGGCGCAGCTCGATGCCCTGATCGGCGGCGCCGACGTGTTCATCTCGAACATGCGCGCCCCCGCCATGCGCCGCCTCGGCCTGGACTACGCGACGCTTTCGGCGCGCTTTCCCGGCCTCGTCTATTGCGCCTGCTATGGCTATTCGGAAGCGGGTCCGTATGCCGGGCGCGCCGCCATCGACGACACCATCCAGGCCGCGTCCGGCATGGCGTGGCTGCAGGGCGGCGCGGGCGCCGGCGCTCCCCGCTACGTCAATTCCGTGGTCGCCGACAAAGTGGTGGCCCTTTACGTGGCCAACGCGGTAACCAGCGCGCTGTTGGCACGCGAGCGCGGCGCCGGCGGCCAGGCGGTCGAAGTGCCGATGTTCGAATGCATGGTCGCCTTCCTGGCGCCGGAGCATCTGGCCGGCCTGACGTTCGTGCCGCCGGAAGGCCCGGCCGGCTATGCGCGCCTGCTCAACGAATACCGCCGCCCGTTCCGCACGCGCGACGGCTACATGAGCGTGGTGCCCTACACCACGCCGCAGTGGCAACGCTTCTTCGCCCTGGCCGGACACCCGGACATGGCGCAAGACCCGCGCTACCTGACCCTCAACAGCCGCAGCCGGCATTTCCCCGAGCTGTACCGCTACGTCGAGACGGTGCTGGCCGAACGCACCACGGCGCAATGGACCGGGCTGCTGGCGACCGCGGATATCCCGTTCGCGCCGGTCAACGGCTTCGAGGAGCTGCTGACCGATCCGCACCTGCGGGCCACCGGCTTCTGGCACGAATCGGAACACCCCACCGAAGGGCGCCTGGTTCAGGCCGGGCTGCCCGTCAAGTTCAGCCGCACGCCCGCCGACATCCGGCGGCATCCGCCCGGGCTAGGCGAGCACACCGCCGAAATCCTGGCGGAAGCCGGCGCCGGACGGAACCGCTGACGCCACGAGACAAGCATGAGGAGACAACCATGAAAACAACGACCCGATCCGCCGTCATCGCGGCCGCGCTGTGCCTGCCCGCGCTGGCCGGCGCCGCGGACTATCCGCAGGCGGACAAGCCCATCCACTTCGTCGTCGGCTTTCCGGCCGGCAGCACCATCGACAACGTGTCGCGCGTGGTGGTGGACGATATCCGCGCCCGCACCGGCGCGCAGATCATCGTCGAGAACAAGCCCGGCGCGCTGGGCGTGCTGGGCGTGGACACCGTGGCGCGGGCCGCGCCCGACGGCTACACCATGATGCCGAGCTCAAGCGCCACCAGCTCGTCGGGCCCCTACCTGTCCAAGGCGTTCCAGCGCTACGACGCCATCAAGGACTTCACCCAGGTCGGCCGCGTGGTCCGGTTCGACGTCGTGATTGTCACGCGCGCCGCCGGCAAGCACGGCGACGCCCGGCAACTGGTGGCGGCGGCCAAGGAGAAGCCCAACGCCGTGACGAGCGGCTACGGCTCGGGAACGGGCCAGGTCGTCGCGGCCGCCTTCAGCCGGGCCGCGGGCGCCGAGGTGCTGGGTGTGCCGTACAAGGGCCAGCCGGCCGCGGTGACGGACCTGCTGGGCGGGCGCATCGATTTCGTGGCCGCCGACCTGGGAGCGGTGCTGCCGCAGATCCGCGCGCAGAACCTGAATGCCGTGGCCCTGGTATCCAGCAAGCGCTCGACCATCCTGCCGGCCGTGCCCACGGCTCAGGAACTGGGCATGGGCAGCCTCGACCTGACCGGATGGATCGGCGTGGCCGGCCCCGCCGCCCTGGCGCCCGGGGCCGCGAAGTGGTGGTCCGATCAACTGACGGCGACGATGCGCGACCCCGCCGTGCAGGAACGGCTGCGCGCGATGGGGATGGAGCCGGACCTGGCCGTGGGCGACCCCCTGCAGCAATTCGTGAAGGCGCAATACGACGCCTGGGGACAACAGATCCGCCAGGCGGGCATCCAGCCGGAATAGGCGCCCCTCGGCGAGCAGCAAAAAGCCCACCCTCGCGGGTGGGCTTTCTACGTCTGCCCGGCGGCGGGCTGGCGCGTGGCGCTTACGCCTGCAGCGACAGTTCCTTCCACACCGCCATCGGCGCTTCCGCGTGGTTCAGCGTGTAGAAGTGCAGGCCCGGCGCGCCGTTGTCCAGCAGCGTCTGGCACAGCTCGGTCACCACGTCCACGCCGAAAGCGCGGATGGAAGCCTTGTCGTCGCCGAACTCCGCCAGGCGCAGGCGGATCCAGCGCGGCACTTCGGCACCGCACATTTCCGAGAAACGCAGCAGCTGCGTGTGGTTCGTGATGGGCATGATGCCCGGCACGATGGGCACGGTCACGCCCTTGGCCTGGGCCCGGTCGACGAAGTCGAAATAGGCGTCGGCGTTGAAGAAGTACTGCGTGATGGCGGCATCGGCGCCCGCCCGCACCTTGCGCACGAAATGGTCCAGGTCGGCCGAGGGGTTGGCCGCCTGGGGGTGCATTTCTGGGTAGGCGGCCACTTCGATGTGGAACCAGTCGCCCGTTTCCTCGCGGATGAACGACACCAGTTCGTTGGCGTAGCGCAGTTCGCCCGCGTCGCCGCCCATGCCCGAAGGCAGGTCGCCGCGCAAGGCGACCACGCGCCGCACGCCTTCGTTTTTGTAGGCCTGGAGGATGTCCCGCAGGTCCTGGCGGCTGGAGCCGACGCACGACAGGTGCGGCGCCGCATCGCAGCCCAGGTTGCGCAACGTGCGCACGGCATCCGCCGTGCCGGCGCGGGTGGAACCGCCGGCGCCGAACGTCACGCTGACGTACTTGGGCTGGATGGCCAGCATCTGCTTGGCCGCGCGCACCAGCCGTTCTTGGCCGGCCAGGTCGCGCGGGGGAAAGAATTCCAGACTGAATGCTGGGGAAATCGAATCAGACATTATCAGTTATCCATGGCGCCACGCGCATCGCATGAAACAGGCTCCTCCCCATCGGGATGCCGCGGAGCCGGCTTTGCCGGCCCGCTGGCATGCCCCCTGGAGGGGGGAGCGCGCAGCGCTTCGGGGTGAGCCCTGACTACATTCAGGGAATCAGCTTGGTCAGCAGGCCGGAGATGATGCTGTACAGGATCGCACCGCCCACGGCCCACCAGAACCCGTTGACCTGGAAGCCCTTCAGCACGGAGCCGACGAACCAGAACAACAGGGCGTTGATGACGATGAGGAAGAGACCGAGGGTGACGATCGTGATGGGCAGCGTGAGCAGCACCAGCACCGGCTTGACCAGCATGTTCACCAGGCCCAGCACCAGCGCGGCGATGAGCGCCGATCCGAAGCTGGCCACCGTGATGCCCGGCAGCAGGTAGGCAACGGCCAGCAAGGCCACCGCGTTCAGGATCCAGACGAGTATCAATGCCATGTTCGACCTCCTGTTTTGAGTCCGGCGGCCCCGCGGCCGTCATGCAATCGCGAGGGGGCTCCGCGGACCGGAAAGCCCGCGCCGACATGGCGCGGCACTTTCCTATTTTGCTACAACCATCAATAGCGGTAGTGGTTGGGCTTGTAAGGGCCCTCGACCGGCACGCTGATGTAGTCGGCCTGGTCCTTGCGCAGCGTGGTCAGGTTCACGCCCAGCTTCTTGAGGTGCAGGCGGGCGACCTTCTCGTCCAGGTGCTTCGGCAGCACGTAGACCTGGCCGGACTGGTAGGCCTCGTTGCGCGTGAACAGTTCGATCTGGGCGATCGTCTGGTTGGCGAACGACGAGGACATCACGAACGAGGGGTGGCCGGTGGCGCAACCCAGGTTCACCAGGCGGCCCTGGGCCAGCAGGATGATGCGCTTGCCGTCCGGGAAGATCACGTGATCGACCTGCGGCTTGATCTCTTCCCACTGGCAGTCGGCCAGGCTGGCGACGTCGATTTCGTTGTCGAAGTGGCCGATGTTGCACACGATCGCCTGGTCCTTCATGGCGGCCATGTGCTCACGCGTGATGACGTGGTAGTTGCCGGTGGCGGTGACGAAGATGTCGCCGTGCGCGGCGGCTTCGTCCATCGTAACGACCTTGAAGCCTTCCATGGCGGCCTGCAGGGCGCAGATCGGGTCGATTTCGGTGACCCAGACTTGCGCGCGCAGGGCGACCAGCGCCTGGGCGCAGCCCTTGCCCACGTCGCCGTAGCCGGCCACGACGGCGATCTTGCCGGCGACCATCACGTCGGTGGCGCGCTTGATGCCGTCCACCAGCGATTCGCGGCAGCCGTACAGATTGTCGAACTTGGACTTGGTGACCGAGTCGTTGACGTTGATGGCGGCAAACGCCAGCTCGCCCTTCTGCGACATCTGGTAGAGGCGATGCACGCCGGTGGTGGTTTCTTCCGTCACGCCCTTGATGAGCGCCAGGCGGGTCGAGTACCACTTGGGATCGCGCTTGAGCGTTTCCTTGATGGCGGCGAACAGGATGCGCTCTTCGTCGCTGCCCGGATTGGCCAGCACCGAGATGTCCTTTTCGGCCTTGGTGCCCAGGTGCAGCATCAAGGTGGCGTCGCCGCCGTCGTCCAGGATCATGTTGGCGTTTTCGCCATTGGGCCATTCGAAGATCTTGTGCGTGTACTGCCAGTACTCTTCCAGCGTCTCGCCCTTGACGGCGAAGACCGGCGTGCCCGACGCGGCGATGGCGGCGGCGGCGTGGTCCTGCGTGGAGAAGATGTTGCACGAGGCCCAGCGCACTTCGGCGCCCAGGGCCACCAGCGTTTCGATCAGCACGCCGGTCTGGATGGTCATGTGCAGGCTGCCGGCGATGCGGGCGCCCTTGAGCGGCTGCTGGGCGGCGAATTCCTCGCGGATGGCCATCAGGCCGGGCATTTCGGTTTCGGCGATGGCCAGCTCGCGGCGGCCCCAGCCGGCCAGCGACAGGTCGGCGACGATATAGTCGGAGAAGGATTTGTCAGTCACAGCGTTCATGGTGTGTAGGCTCCACGTGAAATACGAACGGCGCGCAGGATGGCCGGACAACGCGAATACACCACGACAGTCGAGTGCTCGCCTTTCCCGCCATATGCGACAAAGGTGAGCGCCGTTGCTGTAGCGCCGCGCAAGGCGCGCCGCTTGAACAAGGATTCCTGAGCCTGGCGAGCCGGGTTCCGCGGGCAGTGTGTGCCATGCGAACCGCAGGGTCGTCGCAACGCTCCTCAGGATTGCCGGGCATTGTACCCGGTAACCGGCCGACGGGCAGCATGCCTTATCGGCCATTTCCGCGTCGGGCGGCCTCCAGCGTGTACGTCCCCTCCGGCACGCAGGACACGTCCGCGTCGGCCGCGCCGTGGGCGGTGCCGTCCAGCGGCACCAGCGCCGCCAGCAGGTCCGACGCCACGGCATCCCAGCTGCGGGTCAGCGCGTGCTCGCGCACCGCGTGGCGGTCCAGCGACAGCGCGGCGCGGCAGGCATGGGCCAGGTCCTCGTCGAGGAAGCCCGTCGCCCCCTGCGTCACCACCGCCAGCGGCGCCTCGCTGCGGAAGGCGGCCACCGGGGTGCCGCAGGCCATGGCTTCCAGCATCACCAGGCCGAAGGTATCCGTCAGGCTGGGGAACACGAACACGTCGGCGCCGCCGTATAGCGCCGGCAGCGCGCCGTCCTGCTGCATGCCCGTGAAGATCGCATCGGGAAAACGTTTTTTCAGGCGCGCCTCGTCCGGCCCGCCGCCCACGACCACCTTGCTGCCCGGCAGGTCCAGCGACAGGAAGGCATCCAGGTTCTTCTCGCGCGCCACCCGCCCCACGCTCAGGAATACGGGACGGGGCAGGCCCTCGAAAGCCGCGCTGGGGCCGGGCTGGAACTTGCGGGGATCCACGCCGCGCGACCAGATGCTCAGGTTGGCCAGGCCGCGCCGCGCCAGGATGTCGCGCACCGTGGGCGTAGGCACCAGCACGCGCTGCGACGGCCGGTGGAACCAGCGCAGGTAGCGCCAGGGCAGCGCCGCCGGGATGCCCATGCGCGCCTGCAGGTAGTCCGGGAACAAGGTGTGGAACGAGGTCGTGAAGCGCCAGCCCCGCGCCAGCGCCATGCGGCGCGCGGCCAGGCCCAGCGGCCCTTCGGTGGCGATGTGCAGCGCGTCCGGCACGATGTCTCCCAGGATCCGGCGCAGTTGCCGGCCCGGTTGCAGGCAGAGGCGCAGGTCCGGCTCGGACGGCGCCGGCACGGTCCGGCTGCCCTGGGGATTCACCACGATCAGCTCGTGGCCCCATTCGCCGAGGATCTGCTGCATGGTCGTCCAGGTGCGGACGACCCCATTGACTTGCGGATGCCAGGCATCCGTGACGAGGACGATGCGCATGATCGAGCCGGAAGTGGGCAATAGCGCGATTTAGCCCGCGCCATGTGACAAGCCCAAGACCGCCCGGCCGCGCCGCGCGGGAGGCGGCCCTTTCCGGCCCTCAGTTGTTGCGGCGGGGATACCCCTGCGCCTTGATGCGCACCCAGACTTCGCGCTTTTCCTCTTCGGTCATGAAGACCCAGTTGGCGACTTCCATGGCCGTGCGGCCGCAGCCGCGGCAGATTTCGTCGAACAGCGTGGAGCAGACCGCGACGCAGGGGGAATCCGTGGCTTTGAAGGCGCGTTGCGCGTCTTCGGCGGCAGGCAATTCGGACAGGTCGACGGTGTAGCGGTTCATGGGCGAAGGTTAACACCCGGAGTGCGTCCCCTTTTGGATGGCCCTACTGCCTGTCCAGGCTTGATTGACAGCCGCTCCCCCTGGCGCTATCGGCCCGGCGCCGCGTCCCAGCCGAAAAAGGCGCGCGCCTGCGCCAGCAGGGCGTCGGGGGATTCTTCCGCGAGGTAGTGCGCGCCCGCGAGCGGGCCGCCGGACGCGTCGTCCGCCACGGCGCGCCACAAGCCCAGCACGTCGAAATTCTTCCCCACGGCGCCCCGCTCGCCCCACAGCACCCGCAACGGCTGGCGCACGCGCTCGCCCGCGGCGCGGCCCGCGCGGTCATGCTCCAGGTCCAGCGCGGCGGAAGCGCGGTAGTCCTCGCAGATGCCCGTGGCCCAGCCGGGCAGCCGGGCGGCGCGCTCGTACTCGGCCATCGCCGCCTCGGAAAAATGCGCCAGCCCGCCGGGCCGTCCGCCCATCACCGAACGCAGATAGAAAACGGGGTCGCGCTCTATCATGGTTTCGGGCAGGGGCGCGGGCTGGATGAGCCAGAACCAGTGGTAATACGCCTGGGCGAAGGCGCGCGTCGTGCCTTCGTACATATCCAGGGTCGGCGCGATATCCAGCAGCATCAGGCGGGTGACGGCGTCGGGGTGGTCCAGCGCCAGCCGATGCGCCACGCGCGCGCCGCGGTCGTGCGCCAGCACCTCGAAGCTGGAATGGCCCAGGGCCTGCATCAGCCCGACCATGTCGGCCGCCATCTCGCGCTTGGAATACGCGGCGTGGTCCGCGCTGGCGGCGGGCTTGTCGCTGTCGCCGTAGCCGCGCAGGTCCGCCGCCACGCAGGTCCGGTGCCGCGTCAGTTCCGGCCATACGCGGTGCCAGATGGCGTGGGTCTGCGGATGCCCGTGGAGCAGCAGCATCGGTGGACCGGAGCCTTCGGTGCGCGCGGCGATCTCGATGCCGTTGGCGGCGATGCGGCGGATGGGAAGATCGAAGAAATCGGTCATGGGTCTCTCCTTGCGGGCGGCGCGGGCTTGCGCCGGCGCGAACCGTCGTCAGTCTGCGTTGCCGGAATTAGTCTGCGGTGCCGGCGTCCAGGCGGTCGCGCACCCGGCGCGCCACGTCCTTCATCCACGGATGGCGCGTCCAGTGGGCGGCCTCGAAGCGTTCCACCTCGTCCAGCCGCTGCAGCGACGCGCCCACCATATCCAGGCCCTGGACATACATGTGACGATGGCGCTCCGGCAGGCTGAAGCCGGCGCTCCAGCCATCCGCCGCGCTCACGCGGCCGGCCGCCACGTCGATGCCCACGCGGTTCGTGGCCGCCTCGGATACCCGGGCGAGCAGCGCGTCGACCTCCGCCGGCGCCAGGCTGACCAGCAGCAGCCCATTATTCACCGCATTGAAATAGAAAATCTCGCCGAAGCTGGGCGCGATCACCGCGCGGATCCCGAACTGCTGCAGGCCCCACACGGCATGTTCGCGGCTGGAGCCGCAACCGAAGTTCGGCCCGGCCACGAGGATGGATGCGCCGGCGTAGGCCGACCGGTTCAGCACGAAGTCCGGGCGCGGCGCGCCGTCGGCGTCGAAACGCAGGTCATGCAGCAGGCCCCGGTCCAGCCCCGACTTGTCGATGATGCGCAGGAACTGCTTCGGCATGATCTGGTCGGTATCCAGATTGGAAAAGGGCAAGGGCGCGGCCACGCCTTCAATGATCGGATTCATGCTTGCTGCTCCCAGGCGCGGACGTCGACGATGCGGCCAGCCAGCGCGGCGGCGGCGGCCATGGCCGGACTCATCAGGTGGGTGCGCCCCGCGCGGCCCTGCCTGCCTTCGAAGTTCCGGTTGGTGGTGGACGCGCAGCGCTCGCCCGGGCTCAGCACGTCATCGTTCATCGCCAGGCACATCGAACAGCCCGGCTGGCGCCATTCGAACCCCGCCTCGATCAACTGCGCGGCGATGCCCTCCGCCTCGGCCTGGGCGCGCACCGCCCCCGAGCCGGGCACCACCATGGCCCGCACGCCCGCCGCGACCTTGCGGCCGCGCGCAATGCCGGCCGCGGCGCGCAGGTCTTCGATGCGCCCATTGGTGCAGGACCCGATGAACACGCGGTCTATCGGCAGGCCCGCGATGGGCGTTCCCGGCGCAAGGCCGACGTACGCCATCGCCTTCTCCAGCGCCAGGCGGGCCAGCGCGTCGGGCTCGGCCCGCGGATCGGGCACGACGCCGTCTATCGGCATGGCCTGGTCGGGGCTGGTGCCCCAGGTGACGAACGGCGCGATCGACGCGGCGTCCAGCACATGCTCCACGTCGAAGAAGGCATCGGCGTCTGAACGCAGTTCGGCCCAGCACGCGCGCGCTTGCGCCAGGCTCTCGCCCCGCAGTTGCGGCGCGCGGGCGGTGACGTACGCGTCGGTGGTGGCATCGGGCGCGATCAGCGCCGCGCGGGCCCCGGCCTCGACCGTCATATTGCACAGCGTCATGCGGGCTTCGGCCGACAGCGCGTCTATCTCCTCGCCGCAGAACTCCACCGCATGCCCGCGCGCGCCCTGCGCGCCGATGCGATGCACCACGCAGATCACCAGGTCTTTCGCCGTCACGCCGCGCGGCAGAACGCCGTCGACGCGGATGCGCATGTTGCGCGCCACTCGGTACACCAGCGTCTGCGTGGCCAGGATGTGCTCGACCTCGGAAGTGCCGATGCCGAAGCCAAGCGCGCCGAGCGCGCCGTAGGTCGTGGTGTGGCTGTCGCCGCACAGCACCACCATGCCCGGCAGCACCATGCCGTGCTCGGGGGCGATCACGTGCTCGATGCCTTGCAGCGGGTCGGTGGTGTCGAACAGCGCGATGCGCTGCGCCTCGCAATTGCGCTTGAGGTTGGTCGCCTGGCGGGCGGACGCCTCGTCGGCGATCACGCGCAGCGCCGCCGGCACCGGATGGGTGGGGATGATGTGGTCCACCACCGCCATCTGCTGCCCGGGCCGCAGCACCGCGCGCCCGCGCGCGGCCAGGCCGCTGAAGGCTTGCGGACTGGTGTATTCGTTCATGATGTGCAGGTCGACATAGAGCAGGACGTGCTCCTCGTCGATCCGGGCCACCTCATGGCTGGCCACCAGTTTGTCGTACAGCGTCATGCCGCGCATGTCTTGCATCCTGAAAATAATGCGCCCCGCGTGAGGCGCGTATCGAAAGCGGTTCAGTTGGCCTGGATGCCGGCGTCCTTGACGATGCCGGCCCAGCGCGTCATCTCGTCGGCGACCATGGCATCGGTCTTGTCGGGCGTGGAGATCAGCGGTTCGAAGCCTTCCTTGCCCATGCGCTGCGCGAGCTCCGGCGACTGCAAGGCCTGCGCCAGCTTGGCGTTCAAGGTATCGATCACGGGCTGCGGCGTGCCCGCGGGCGCGCTGATGACGAACCAGGTGTTGAACTCGTAGCCGGGCAGGCCGGATTCCGCGATGGTGGGCACGTCCGGCAGCAGCGGCGACCGCGTCGTGCCGGTCACGCCCAGCGCGCGGAGCTTCTTGCCGTCCACCTGCGGCTTGGCCGCCGACAGCACGGGGAAACTCATCTGGACCTGGCCGCTGATGGTGTCCAGCATGGCGGGGCCGCCGCCCTTGTACGGCACGTGCAGGATCTGCGTGCGCGACACCGACTTGAACAGTTCCGCGGCCATGTGGAACGTGCTGCCCGTGCCCGCCGAACCGAAGCTCAGGTCGTTCGCCGGCCGGGCGCGCACATAGGCGAGGAGCTCGCTCACGTTGGCCACCGGCAGGCTGTTGGTCACCGTCAGCACGTGCTGAGACGTCCCGACCGTGCCCACCGAACGCAGGTCTTTCTTCGTGTCGAACGGCATGCTCTGGAAGAGCGCGGGGTTGATGGCCAGCGACATGGTGTTGATGGCGAGCGTGTAGCCGTTGGGTTCGGCGCGCGCCACGGCAGCCATGCCGATATTGCCGGAGGCGCCCGCGCGGTTCTCCACGATGACGCTCTGCCCCAGGGCGCGGCCCCAGGCGTCGGATATCAGGCGCGCGGCGATGTCCACGCTGCCGCCGGGCGCGAACGGCACGATGAGCGTGACGGCGCGTTCGGGAAACGCGCCGGCGGCAATGGCCGTTCCGGTCCAACAGGATGCGACGGCAAGGGCCGCGCACAGGGCGCCGGCCGCGGGTTTGATCTTCATTCCTGGTCTCCTCGTGTGGCCGCGTTCTGCGGCTCTATGGTGGCGAGTCCAGTGTATAGGCCCATTGGATTCTTATAATTAATGATTAACAGAAAGCTTTATTAAATTTGATTTATAAATAGGCGTATGGACGCCCTATCGGATCTCGCTTTTTTCTCGCTGGTGGTCAAGCACGGCAATCTGTCCGCGGCCGCCCGCGAACTGGGCCTGACGCCGCCCGCGGTCAGCACGCGGCTGGCCAAGCTGGAGCAGCGCCTGGGCGTGCGGCTGCTGAACCGGACCACCCGCCGGGTCAGCGTCACGCAGGAGGGCGAGCTCTATCTGGCCGAGGGCGGGCGCATCCTGGCGGATCTCGAAGCCCTGGAACGCTCGGTGTCCAGCGCCCGGGCGCAACCGCAGGGCCTGCTGCGGCTGAACGCCACCTTCGGCTTCGGGCGCGCCCACATCGTGCCCGCGGTGTCGGACTTCGCCCGCCAGTATCCCGAGGTGGAAGTGCAGATGCGGCTGACCGACAGGCCGCTGAACCTGATCGAGGAAGGCTTCGACGTGGCCGTGCGCTTCGGCGACCTGCCGGACGCGCGCCTGACGGCCCGCAAGATCGCGTCGAACCGGCGGCTGCTCTGCGCCTCGCCGCGCTATCTCGACACCTACGGCGAGCCGCGCGCGCCGGGCGACCTGCAACGCCATCGCTGCATCGTGGTGCGCGAGAACGACGTGGCCTACGGCACCTGGCGGCTGGAATCCGGCGCGCGCGCGGAAACCGTCAAGGTGCGGGGTCCGGTCAGTTCCAACGACGGCCAAAGCGCCCTGGAATGGGCGCTGGATGGACATGGCATCGTGATGCGCTCCGAATGGGAGACGGCCGCGCACCTGCGCGCGGGCCGCCTGCGCGTGGTGCTGCCGGACTGGCACACGCCGCCGGCCGACATCCATGCGCTGTATCCCGAACGGCTGAACTTGCCGGCCAAGACGCTGGCCTTCGTGGAATTCCTGTCGCAGCGGTTCGCCCGGCACCTGCGGGCCCCGGGTTCGGACGACGCGGTCTGGTAGCGCCCCCTCGCCCTGGGTGAACCGCGCCTAGACGGCGTCCGGCCCCAGGCGCGCGCCGGCCCGCAAGATGCCGCAACGCTTGTGCGCCCGCATCACCACGCCGACTTCGCTGTTCAGCACGCCGTCGAGTTCGCCCAGGCGGCGCGTCACCACGTCCCACAGATGCAGGCTGTCGCGGCACAGCACGTGCCAGAACAGCTGCGACGCGCCGCTGGTGCCGAACAGGCAGCGCGTGTTCGGATCCAGCGCCAGATGCGCCGCCAGCGCATCCACCGCCTGCGGCCGCACCTGCACGGAAATCACCGCCTCCACCGGGAATCCGACCAGCGCCGGCTCCACCTCCACGCGGAAACTCAGGGCGCGCCGCTCCACCATGTACTGCAACAGGCGCTGCGCGGTGGGCTCGCTGACGCCGGCCTGCTCGGCCAGTTCGGCCAGGCTGGCGCGGCCGTCGCGCATCAGGTAGGCCACCATGCGCTGCTCGGCATCCGTCAGGGCGGCAGGCGCCTGCGCCGCGGCGGGCTCGGCCGTGGTGTCCGCCGCCTGGGCCTGGATGCGCCACTGGCCGGCGCGCCGGAACGGCCGCAGCACCAGCCGCGCCTCCACGTGTTCCACGCCGGCAATGGATGGCAGCACGCGCGTCACCACGTCCGGCATGTCGGCCGCATCCGCCAGCGTCAGCTCGGCCATCAGGTCGGCCGAACCGGCCAGCGTGACCACCAGCTGGCTGATATCCAGCCGCGCCAATTGGTCCGCCACCTCCGGCACGTGGCCGGAACGGCAGCGCACCCAGGCGTGCAGCACCACGCCGCGGCCGGTGGCCAGGGGATCGGGCTCGGCGATGACACGCAAGGCGTCGGCATCCATCAGGCGCTTGATGCGGCGCGCGACCGTGCGCTCGGCGATGCCGGTCGCGGCGCCCAGCTCGCGCCAGGATGCGCGCGGGTCGGCCTGCAGCGCTATCAGACAGGCGAGATCGGTGTCGTCCAGCCCTGAGGCTAGGGGCTTACCCTTACTTGACGTGTCCATATTCATTAAATTAACGTTCGCGCATTGATAAAAACACAAAATTAAACGGTCTTTTTGACCAAAAATAAATTCTTATTTGAGGTTTCCATGAGCAGCACTTCAGCGCCCCTGCGCAAGCCGCAGAGGGCAGCCGCCTCTACCGGCACCGCGCCCGTCTCCCGCTCGCGCACCATCCTGGCCGGTAGTGTAGGCAATGCGGTCGAATGGTTCGACTGGACCATCTACGCGTCCTTCGCCATCTTCTTTTCCAGCCAGTTCTTCCCCGAAGGCAACGAAACCACGGCCCTCCTGGCGACGTTCGGCATTTTCGCCGTGGGCTTCTTCATGCGCCCGGTGGGCGGCTGGCTGCTGGGCATTTTCTCCGACCGCTACGGACGCAAGGCCGCGCTGGGCCTGACCATCCTGATGATGGCCGGCGGCTCGCTGATCATCGCCGTCACCCCCACCTACGCCACCATCGGCCTGGCCGCCCCGCTGCTGCTGACCGCCGCCCGCCTCCTGCAAGGCCTGTCGCTGGGCGGAGAGTATGCCTCGGCCACGACCTTCCTGGCCGAAATGGCGCCGTCGAACAAGCGCGGCTTCTATTCCAGCTTCGTGTTCTTCAGCGCGGCCGTGGGCATCCTGGCCGCCTCGGCCATCGGCTGGGTGCTGACCTCCACGCTGACCAAGGCCGACATGGCGGCCTGGGGCTGGCGCATTCCGTTCTTCCTGGGCGCCCTGGGCGGCCTGGCCGGCATGTGGATCCGCCGCTCAATCCCGGAAACCGAGGCGTTCTCCCACGCCAAGAAGGCCGGCGTCGAAAAGCAGCCGTTGCGCACCCTGCTGCGCGACCATCCGCGCGAAGTGCTGCGCATCGTGGGCTTCTCCATCCTGACCACGTTCGCGTTCTACATCTTCGTGGCCTACGTCCCCACCTACGCCATCCGCCAGGTGGGCGCCGATCCGAAGACCGCGTTTGCCGCCAACACCGTCGCGCTGATCGTATTCATGCTGGTGCAGCCGCTGTTCGGAATCCTGTCCGACCGCATCGGCCGCAAACCGCAGCTGATCTTCTTCGCCGGCGGCTACCTGGTGTTCTTCTATCCGCTGATGACCACGCTCGGCCCCTCGTTCGGCTCGATCCTGGCCGTGGAGCTGTTCGGCCTGGTGCTGTACGCCATGTACACGGCCATCGCGCCGGCCATCATGTCCGAGCAGTTCCCGACCAGCGTGCGCGCCGTCGGCATCGGCACGCCGTACAACCTGGTCGTGGCGCTGCTCGGCGGCACCACGCCCTACCTGCTGACCTGGCTGCAAAGCAAGGGCATGGAGCGCTGGTTCTTCTACTACGTGCTGGCGGGCGCCGTGATCACCCTGATCACCTTCATCCGCATGCCCGAGACCAAGGGCCAGGACCTGAAATAATCATGCCCGCACAAGACACCGCCCTGCATTTCCGAGAGGCCCGCGAACTCGCCCGCGCGATCCGCCAGCGCGAATTGAGCTCGCGCCAGGTCACCGTTCACTTCCTGGACCGCATCGAGCGCGCGCCCGCGCTCGGCGCCTACAGCGAGGTCACGGCGGAACGCGCGCTGGCCCTGGCCGATGCCGCCGACCGCCTGCTCGCGGCGGGCATCCTGCTCGGCCCCCTGCACGGGGTGCCGGTGGCGGTGAAAGACAGCGTGCAATGGGAAGGCGTCACGGCCAGCCTGGGTTCCAGCGCCCTGCGGAGCCGAGTCAGCGGCCAGACGGCCGCAGCGCTCGGCAAGCTGGCCGCGCAAGGCCTGGTCGTCCTGGGCAAGACCCGCATGACCGAATTCGCATTCGGGCTGTCGGGGCAGAACGCCACGCAAGGCACGGCGCGCAACCCCTGGGACGCGCAAACGGCGCGCGCGCCGGGCGGCTCGTCCAGCGGCGCCGGCGTGGCCGTGGCCGCGGGGCTGGCCCCCTTGGCGCTGGGCGGCGACACCGGCGGGTCCGTGCGCGCACCCGCAGCGCTCAACGGCGTGGTCGGCTACAAACCCTCCACCGGCGTCATCAGCCGGGCGGGCTGCCTGCCGCTGTCGGAAACGCTGGACGTGCTGGGCCCGATTTCGCGCAGCGTGGCGGACGCCCGCCTGCTGACGCAATTGCTGGCCGGCCCCGACCTCGGCGACGACACCACGTTGGCGTTTCCGGCCAGCGCCATCGCCGCCTTGAACGAGCCCGCCGCGCGCGGCGCCGGTCCCGTGGCCGTGCTGCCCCCCGAGGCCTGGCCCGCGCCATTGGCCGATGCCGGCCTGCGGACCTGGCACCAGGCGCTGGAACAGCTGGCGCGCGCCGGCTTCACGCCCACCCCCTGGCACCCGCCGGCGGCCCTGTCGTTCGAGCGCATGGCGCAAGACAATTCGCTGGTGCTGGCCTACGAGGCCTACCGCCACTACGGCGCGCTCGCCGAAGACCCCGCCCAGCCGCTGTGGGAGGTGGTGCGGGCCCGCATCGCCGCGGGCGGCCGGATCTCGCCTGCCGATTATGAAGCCGCCCTGTTGCGCCGCGCCGCCGACATGGCCGCCTTCGCGCAGGCCATGGCCGGCGTGGACGCATTGCTGATGCCGGCCTGCGACCAGGCCGCCCAGGCGCTGGATCCGGACGACACCCGCCACGCGGGGCTGGGCAAGCTGCTGCGGCCCGCCAACTTCCTGGGCTCGGCCGCCATCGCGCTGCCCGCCGGCTACGACGCCGAAGGCATGCCCATGGGCGTCCAGCTGCTGGCGCCCGCGGGCGCCGACGCCGCGCTGCTGGACTGCGCGGCCGCGCTGGAGCCCGTGCTGGCGCCGGCGGTTCGCCACCCAGACCTGTCGGCCTGGGGACTGTGATCCCGCCGCCGCAATGAAATACGCCCCCGCAGCGCGGGGGCGTATTTCATTTGAAGCAAGGCGCGCTTACACCGCCTTCTTCAGTTCCTGCACCTTGTCCGTGGCTTCCCACGAGAACTCCGGCTCGGAACGGCCGAAGTGGCCGTAGGCCGCGGTCTTCGTGTAGATCGGACGCAGCAGGTCCAGCATGTTCACGATGCCCTTGGGACGCAGATCGAAGTGTTCGCGCACCAGCTTGGCGATCTGGTCGTCGGGGATCACGCCCGTGCCTTCGGTGTAGACGGTGATGTTGATCGGCTCGGCCACGCCGATGGCATAGCTGACCTGCACCTGGCACTGGCGCGCCAGGCCGGCGGCCACGATGTTCTTGGCCACGTAGCGCGCGGCGTAGGCGGCCGAACGGTCCACCTTCGAGGGATCCTTGCCCGAGAACGCGCCGCCGCCGTGCGGGCAAGCGCCGCCGTACGTGTCGACGATGATCTTGCGGCCGGTCAGGCCGCAATCGCCTTGCGGGCCGCCGATGACGAAGCGGCCGGTCGGGTTGACCAGGAACTTCGTCTTGGGCGTGATCAGGCCTTCGGGGAAGCTGGGCTTGATGATGTCTTCGATCACCGCTTCGCGGATGGTTTCTTGCGAAACTTCGGGCGAATGCTGGGTCGACAGCACCACCGTATCGACTTCCGCCGGGCGGCCGTCGATGTAGCGGAACGTCACCTGCGACTTGGCGTCCGGGCGCAGCCACGGCAGGCGGCCGTCCTTGCGCAGTTCGCTCTGGCGCTGCACCAGCCGGTGCGCGTACCAGATCGGGGCCGGCATCAGGTCGGGCGTTTCATCGCACGCGTAGCCGAACATCAGGCCTTGGTCGCCCGCGCCCTGGTTCAGGTAGTCTTCGGAGCTGCGGTCCACGCCCTGGGCGATGTCCGGCGATTGCTTGTCGTAGGCGACGAGCACCGCGCAGCCCTTGTAGTCGATGCCGTATTCGGTGTTGTCGTAGCCGATGCGGCGGATCGTGTCGCGGGCGACCTGGATGTAGTCGACGTTGGCGGTCGTGGTGATCTCGCCGGCCAGCACGACCAGGCCCGTGTTGCACAGCGTTTCGGCTGCGACACGCGCGTTCGGGTCCTGCGTGAAGATGGCGTCGAGGATCGCGTCGGAAACCTGGTCGGCTACCTTGTCGGGATGCCCTTCGGAGACGGATTCGGAAGTAAAGAGAAAGTCGTTGTTGGCCACAGATGCGTCCTTACGTGCCCGGCATTGCCGGCGCATAGGTTCACGAGGCGCGTTGCACCTCGGACCGCATGCCTCTCGGCATACACTGATCTGGGCGCGACGCTTTAGCGGATTTGGCAAAGGCCGCGCAAAGCGCTACACCCTTGCCGTCGCCCCGCAAGTTGTCGGTTAACTCGGCGACTGCCGCTATTTTAAGCGAAAATGCCGTTCTGCTGCCGGCGCCGGGCCCCGTGCCCGTTTCCCGGCCCCGGACGCGCCTTCGCCAGCCCAACCCATCGCCGCATGCTGCTCTTCCTGTTCAGACTATTCGCCGCCCTTCCCCTCCCTGTCGCGCACGCCCTGGGGCGCCTCGCCGGGCGCGCGATCTATGCCTGGCCTGGCAAGTACCGGCGGCGGCTACAGGCCAACGCCGCCCAGGCCGGCTATCCGGCCCCGGCCTTCGCGCGCCGCGCGGCAGGCGAGATCGGCGCCATGATCCTCGAAAGCCCGCGGGTCTGGTTCCGCAACGAAGACAGCCTGTCCCGCGTGGTGTCGGACGACAACGACGTGGTGAGCGCGGCCCGCGCCGAAAACCGCGGCATCCTCTTCCTGACGCCGCACCTGGGGTGCTTCGAGATCACCGCCCGCTACCTGGCCCGCCAGATGCCCATGACGGTCATGTTCCGCCCGCCGCGCAAGGACGTCCTGGCCCCGCTGCTGGAAACCGCGCGCAACAGCTCGGCGGTCAATGCGGTGCCGGCCACCATGCAGGGCGTGCGCGAATTCGTGCGGGCGCTGCGCCGGGGCGAATCCGTGGGCATGCTGCCCGACCAGGCGCCCGGCGTGGGCGACGGCGTCTGGGCGCCCTTCTTCGGGCGCATGGCCTACACCATGACGCTGCCGGGCAAGCTGGCCACGCAGACCGGCGTTCCCATCATTCTCACCGCCGGCGAACGGCTGCCGCGCGGACGGGGCTGGCGCATCCACTACGTGCGGGTGCCCGAGCCGCTGCCGGCCGACGCCGAATCGCAGGCGGCGCTGCTCAACGCCGCCATGGAAACGTTGATCCGCCGCTGCCCCGAGCAATACCTCTGGAGCTACAACCGCTACAAGACGCCGCGCGGGGCGCCCCCGGCGCCGGCCGCCGATACGGCCTCCACGGCGGGCTGAGCCCCGCCGCGCCCCCGCCCGTCGTCCCCCTGCTGACACCATGACTGATTTCAAAACGCGCGCGCTGGTCTCCCTGTTGAAATGGTTCGGCCGCATCAGGCCGTCGACCCGGCTGCGCATCGGCGCCTGCCTGGGCTGGCTGGCGCCGCGGCTGGCCAAATCGCGCGCGCGCATCGTCCGGCGCAACCTGGAACTGTGCTTTCCAGACCAGCCGGTCGCCGTGCGCGAACGCTGGCTGGCCGAGCACTTCCGCGCGCTGGCGCAGTCCATCGTGGACCGCGGCGTGCTCTGGTACGGCACGCCCGAAGCCGTCAAGGAAATGGTGACGCAGACCGGCAGCGACCGGATCAATGCGCTGACGGCCGAGGGCCGCTCGGTGATCCTGCTGGCGCCGCACTTCATCGCGCTGGACGCCGCGGCCACCCGCCTCACTATGGACGTGCCCAGCGCCGCCACCATGTACACCCCGCAAAGCGACCCCCACATCGACGCGGTCGTGGCCGCCGGCCGCGCCCGCTTCAACGAGGTTTTCCTGGTCAGCCGCAAGGACGGCGTGCGCGAATTGCTGCGCCACCTGCGCGCGCCCCGCCCCGTCTACTACCTGCCCGACATGGACTTCGGCCGCCAGGGCTCGGTGTTCGTGCCGTTTTTCGGCGTACCGGCCGCGACCCTGCTCGCCACGGCGCAGCTGGCCAAGAAGTGGAATGCCGCCGTCGTGCCCATCGTGGGTTTCTGGAATCCGGATACGGGCCGCTACCATGTGGACGTCCTGCCGCCGCTGGAGGATTTCCCCGGCGAACGCTCGCTCGAAGACGCCACCGCCCGCCTCAACCGCGAACTGGAATCCTGGGTCCGCCGCTGCCCCAGCCAGTATTACTGGGTCCATCGCCGTTTCAAGACGCGGCCGCCGGGCGAGCCCAAACTCTACTGACCCGCCGGCGCGCCGCCCGCGCCCCAATATGGGCGATAATCCGGTGATGAACTGGAACTTCACCAAAATGCATGGCGCGGGCAACGATTTCGTCGTGCTCGACGGGGTTCGCCAAACGATCGAAATGACGCCCGAGCGCGCGCGCGCCTTGGGCGATCGGCATTTCGGCATCGGCGCCGACCAGATCCTCGTGGTCGAACGCGCCACCCGGCCGGACGCCGACTTCCGCTATCGCATCTACAACTCCGACGGCAGCGAAGTCGAACATTGCGGCAACGGCGCCCGCTGCTTCGTGCGCTTCGTGCATGAGCAAGGCCTGTCCGACCGCAATCCGCTGCGCGCCGAAATCGCCACCGGCATCCTGGTGCTGGACGAAGCCGACGACGAGCAGGTCACCGTCGACATGGGCAGCACCCGCTTCGAGCCCGCCGCCCTGCCGTTCGACACCGACGGCCTGGCCTCCCGGCCCGAAGGCGACGACACGCTGTGGGAACTGCCGCTGGACGCGCCCGCGGGCCTGGCTGGCGCCGTCTGGATCTCGGCGGTGGCGATCTCCAACCCGCACGCCGTGCAGGTCGTGGAAAACGTCGATACCGCGCCGGTTTCCGTGCTCGGCCCGCTGATCGAAACCCATCCGCGCTTCCCGCGCCGCGTCAACGCGGGCTTCATGCAAGTGCTGGACCGGCACAACATCCGCCTGCGCGTTTTCGAACGAGGCGCGGGCGAAACCCTGGCCTGCGGCACCGGCGCCTGCGCCGCCGTCGCGGCCGGCATCCGCCGCGGCCTGCTCGACTCCCCGGTGCGCGTGCAAGCGCGCGGCGGCGTGCTGACCGTCGCCTGGAATGGCGAACAGCTCCGCATGACCGGCCCGGCGGAATCCGTTTTCACGGGGCAGGTCGACATCGACAAGCTCGTCTTCTCCATGGGGCTGAACCGATAAGCCATGACTGATACCGTTTTTACCGCCCAGGACATCGCGGGCTTTCTGCAAGAGAATCCCGGCTTTTTCGACGAACACGCCGACGTCTTCGCCACGCTGCAGGTGCCGCACCCGCACGGCTCGCGCGCCATTTCGCTGGGCGAGCGCCAGATCATGACGCTGCGCGAACGCAACCGCGAACTGGAATGGCGGCTCAATGAGCTCGTGCGCAACGCCACCGCCAATGAAACCATCGGCACGCACGTGGCCAAGTGGTGCAGCCGCCTGCTGTCGGAATGCGATCCGCAGCAGGTGCCCGGCGAGATCGCCCTGGGCCTGGCCGAGCAATTCGACCTGAACCACGTGGCCCTGCGCCTGTGGGACCTGTCCGAACTGCCCGAGACCGGCTATGGCGAGCCCGTCACTCAGGACGTGCGCACCTTCACCGACAGCCTCAAGGCGCCGTACTGCGGCACCGACACCGGCTTCGAGGCCGCCGCCTGGCTGGACGCCAAGCCCAAGTCGCTGGCGCTGGTCCCCTTGCGCCTCGTCGCCGACGGTCCCGCCGTCGGCCTGCTGGTGCTGGGTTCGGACGACGTCGACCGCTTCACCCCCGAAATGGGCACCACCTTCCTGGAATCCATCGGCCAGCTGGCGTCGGCGGCGCTGCACCGCCTGAACCCGGCGAGCCCCAAGGCCTAGGACCCGGGCGGACACGGAGCACGCCTTGCGACCCACCGCGCACGACACCGATCCGCCCGAATCGCCCGAAGCGCCCCTGCCCGACGCGATGAGCGCCTGGCTGCGCCACCTGGAAACGAACCGCCGCTATTCGCCGCATACGCTGGACGGCTACCGCCGCGAGCTGCGCTTCCTGCGCGCGCTGGCCGACAAGGCCGGCCTGCCGCTGGACAAGATCGCCAACGGCCACATCCGCCAGTTCGTGGCGCGCCTGCACGCGGAGGGCCGCGGCCCGCGCAGCCTGGCGCGCACGCTGGCGGCTTGGCGCGGCTTCTATCAATGGTGGGCGCCAGCCATCGAACTGGCCGGCAATCCCGTGGCCGGCGTGCGCGCGCCCAAGGCGCCCCGCGGCCTGCCCAAGGCCTTGTCCGTGGAACAGGCCCAGGCCCTGCTGGACCGCGCCCCGGCGCAGGTCGCGACCGAGCCCTCGGCGCTGCGCGACCAGGCCATGCTCGAACTGCTCTATTCCAGCGGCCTGCGCCTCTCCGAGCTGGTCGGACTGGACTTGCGCTACGAGCGCGCCAACGGCTACGAATCCCGCGGCTGGCTGAACCTGGACGATGCCGAGGTCGTGGTGCTGGGCAAGGGCGGCAAGCGCCGGTCGGTGCCCGTCGGCCAGGCCGCCCTGGACGCCTTGCGCAAATGGATCGCGGCGCGCCCGCAACTGGCGCCCTTCACGGCCCAGCCCGAAGACGCCGCCGCGTTGTTCCTGGGCGCGCGCGGACGCCGCATCTCGCCGCGCGTGGTGCAACTGCAGCTGGCGCGCATCGCGCAAGCCGCCGGCGTGCCCACCCACGTGCATCCGCACGTGCTGCGCCACAGCTTCGCCAGCCACGTCCTGCAATCCGCGCAAGACCTTCGCGCAGTGCAGGAAATGCTGGGCCACGCCAACATCTCCACCACTCAGGTCTACACGCGGCTGGATTTCCAGCACCTGGCCCGCGCCTACGACCAGGCGCATCCGCGTGCGGGCCGCAAATCCTGATCGCGGGCGGCCCTAGCCGCCCCCCGCCACCACGCCGCCCAGCAAGGCGACACCCAGCAACAGCACCGCGAACGCCGCCAGCGCTTCCACGCCATAGCGCAAACGCGCCGCGCCCTTGCCCGAGAGCCCGCGACCCAGGCGATTGGCCGCTCCGCCGGCGGCCACGGCCAGGCAAGCCAGGGCCGCAACGGTCAGCCCCGTGCCCAGTCCCATCGCCAAGGCGGACGCCACGCCGGCCAGGAAGAAGCCTTGGGACAAGGCAAACACCAGCACGATCAAGGCGCCGCTGCAAGGGCGCAGGCCCACGGCCAGGATGGCCGACCACGCGCGCCGCCAGTTCAGCGGACCGGCCACTTGATCCGGCGCGGGCGCGTGCGCATGTCCGCAGCCGCAATCGTCATCGTGCCCCGCGTGGCTGTGAGCATGGGCATGAGAGGGAGCATGGACGGGCGCCGGTGCCGGACGGCGCAGCAAGGGCCGGATCGCCTTGCGCCACACCAGCCATCCACCCAGCAACGTCACCAGCGCGTACGACGCCAGCTCCAGCCAGCGCGTCGCGTTGTTCATCGTGGCCGCGGTGGCGTTGAACGCGACCGCCAGCACCGCCACCATCGCGATCGCCACCAACGCCTGGATCAGCGCGGACAGCAGCGCAAGCAACGCGCCATTGCGCGCAGTCTGGCGGTTGGCCAGCACATAGGAAGAAATCACCGCCTTGCCATGGCCCGGGCCCAGCGCGTGGAAAACGCCATAGGCGAACGACAGGCCGATCAGGGCCCAGGCCGCGCCGCCTTCGGCCTGCCAGGCGCGCACCGCCCCCGTCAGCTGCCGGTAAAAATGGGATTGCCAGACGGAGACCTGGCCGAAAAAGCCGGCCAGCCAGCCGGGTCCGCCCGCGCCTGCGCTTTCCGGCACCCCGAAAGGATGCGCGCCCTGGGCCGCCGCCGCCGTCGCCCAGGCCGCGCCGGTCAGCATCAACAGCAAGGCAAGCAGCGCCGCGGCGGGCCGCGACGGCCTCGCTACGGGCACCGCACCTCGATGCGGTGCGTCAGCCCCTTGGTAATGGCGAAAAGCTCGTCGGGCAATGCGTCCGGATCGGCCGGGATCGCGGCCAGTTGCTGCAGGGTTTTCCAATCCAGTTCCTTGGGCTTGCGGTACGCCGACGTACAGGCCGCGGCTTGCGGACCGCCAAGAGCAACCGCGTCCTTGCCATCGAAGGCGTAGGCCACGAAGTACGTCGGATCGTAGATGTCCACCTGCGCGCCGTCCGCGCCGGGCGCGGCGGGCTCGGCCAGGGGCAGCGTGAAGGACAGGGTCAGGCGCGCGGTCTTCGGGTTCCAGTCGACGCGGGCATCGCGCGGCTCGGCGAAGGCCAGCGTCTTGCCGCCGACCGTCACGCGGGTGAAGTAGTGCGAGATCGACTCACCCAGCGCCTTCATCCAGTCCTGCGCCATGCCCTGCCGGACGTCGGCGGGCAGGGAGCCGTCCTTGCCCTTCTTCAAGCCCTGCGTGGCATAAGCGCCGAACATCTCATCAAACAGCCAGACCTGCCGCAGCGCCGTAATGCGCTGCCCGGCATCGATCTCGATGGTCGCGCGGGCGTCGATCCACATATGCGGATGCGCGCTGGCGGCGGCGGCTCCCAGCAGGCCGGCGGCGGCGGTCAGGGCTGCAAGGCCGCGGCGAGCTGACGTGCGTTCCATTCGAACATTTCCAGGTAAGTGGCGCCCGGTTGTCCGGGCTTGGACAGGGCATCGGAATAGAGCGTACCACCCACCTTGGCGCCGGTTTCGCGCGCGATCTGCTGAACCAGCCTGGGGCTGCTGATGTTCTCCACGAACACGGCCGGCACGCGCTCGCGCTTGACCTGTTCGATGATGCGCGCCACTTCACCGGCCGACGGCTCGGCATCGGTCGACACGCCCATCGCCGGAATGAACGCCACGCCGTAGGCATCGCCGAAATAGCCGAATGCGTCGTGCGACGTCACCACCTTGCGGCGCTCGGCGGGAATCGCGGCGAACGTCTTGCGGACCTCGGCATCCAGCGCCTGCAACCGCGCGATGTAGGCCTGGGCCCGCTCGCGATAAGCCTGCGCATGCGCCGGGTCGGCGGCGGCCAGTCCTTCGGCCACGTTGCGGGCATAGATCACGCCATTGGACAGGTCCTGCCAGGCATGCGGATCGGCATCGCCGTGATGATGCGCCTCCTTGTGGTCGTGCCCGTGGTCGTGCCCGTGGTCGTGGTCATGGTCGTGGTCGTCGTGATCGCCCTTCCCGCCCGCTTCCGCGAACTTGCGCGGCGCCACGCCCTTGGACGCCACCACGGTCTGGCCCGAGAACCCCGACGACTTCGCCAGGCGCGGCATCCAGGTCTCGAAATCCAGCCCGTTCACGAACAGCACCCCGGCGGCCGACAGCTTCTTCGCGTCGCCCGGCGTGGGCTCGTATTCGTGGGCATCGCCGTCGGGCCCGACCAGCGTGTCCACGCTGACGTCGCCGCCGCCCACCTCGCGCACGATGTCGCCCAGGATGGAAAAACTCGCCACGGCCTTCAGGGGCGCGGCGGCCAGCGATGGCCCGAAAGCGGCCGACAGGCACAGGCCGGCCAGGGCCAGCAGCGCGCGGCGGCGCGTGGGGAAAACGGAACGCATGGCGAATCTCCTTTTGAAGTCAGGCCCGCCGCAGTCGGCGCGGCGTCCGCAGCAACCCGCCTTGCGGGCCGCCCACGATGGAAAACAGGTAGCAGGCGCCGGCCGCCAGGATGATGGCGGGCGAGGCCGGCACGTTGAAGTGGTAGGACACGAGCAGGCCGGCCGCCGAGGCCGCCACGCCCAGGCCGGCGGCCAGCGGAATCTGGCGGGCCGCGGAGCGGACCCAGAAGCGCGCCGCGGCGGCGGGCAGCATCATGATGCCGACCACCATGAGCGTGCCCAGCACCTGGAAACCCGCCACCAGGTTCACCACGACCAGCACCAGGAACGCCATGTGCACCCAACCGCCCGCGCCGCCGCTGGCGCGCAGGAATCCCGGGTCCAGGCATTCGGCCACCAGCAGCCGGTAGATCGCGGCCAGCGCCAGCAGCGTGACGCTGGCCACGGCGGTGACCAGCAGCAGCGCCGGATCGTCCAACCCCAGCACCGTGCCGAACAGCACGTGCAGCAGATCCATGTTGGAACCGCGCAGCGACACCAGCAACACGCCCAGCCCCAGCGAAATCAGATAGAACGCGGCGAAGCTGGCGTCCTCGCGCAGCGGCGTCAGCCGGGCCACCAGCCCCGCCAGCAAGGCCACGGCCAGGCCGGTGGCGATGCCGCCCAGCATCATCGCGCCCAGCGACAGGCCCGACAGCAGGAAGCCCGCCGCCACGCCGGGCAGAATGGCGTGCGACATGGCGTCGCCCATCAGGCTCATCCGCCTCAGCACCAGGAACACGCCCAACGGCGCGGCGCCCAACGACAGGGCGCAAGCGCCCGCCAGCGCCCGCTGCATGAAACCGTAGTCCAGGAAGGGCGACAGCACCCATTGCGCGAGGCTCATGCCCGGCCTCCCGCAAGCCATTGCCGCGCCAGCTTCAGATGCGCGTCGTCCAGCGCGCTGGCGGTATCGCCCCAGGCCACCACCGAACCGGACAGGAGCAGGCATTCGGGAAAGTGGTCGCGCACCAAGTCCAGATCGTGCAGCACCGCGATCACGGTCCGGCCCTGCCCATGCAGGCCGCAAAGCAGGGCCATCAGTTCGTCGGCCGTGTGGCTGTCCACGGCGGCGAACGGCTCGTCCAGCAACAGCACGGGCGCGTCCTGCACCAGCATCCGCGCGAACAGCGCGCGCTGCATCTGTCCGCCCGACAGCGTGCCCACGCCGTGCCCGGCCAGGTCGGCCAGGCCCACCGTTTCCAGCGCATGCATGCAGCGCGCCAGTTCCTCGTCCCCGATTCGGCGCCATCCCCCAACGCGGCGCCAGGCGCCCATGGCGGCCAGCTCCAGCACAGAGACGGGAAACGACCGGTCCAGTTCGGCCGCCTGGGGCAACCAGGCCAGCCCGGCCCGGCCGGCCCCGGTAACGCGCACGCTGCCGGTCATGGGGCGCAGCACGCCCATGATGCCTTTGATCAAAGTGGACTTGCCGGCGCCGTTCGGCCCCACCACGGCGGTCATGCCGCCGGCCGCGAAGCGCCCCGACACCGACTTGAGCGCGGCATGGCCATGCCAGCCGAACGAGGCGTCCGTCAGCTCGATGGCGACGGGCGCGCTCATCGCGGCCACCAATCGAGCGCCCAGCCGGTCAGCGCCCACAAGGCGGCGGCCGCGACCGCCGCGTATGCCATGCGGCGCCAGGCGGAGACGAGGAAAGCGGAGCGCGGCGGCGGACGCTGCCCGGGCGCGGCACCCGGCCGCGGAGGCAAAAGCGTGAAATGCGACATGGAAAATCGGCAGGCGGAAATGCGGGAGGAGCACAGATTTTATTATGTTATATCATAACTAAAATTCTTGATTCGGCGGGTTTCGCCCGCATCTGGGTGTTTTCTGCTACCTTCCTGGCATCTCGCGCGCATCGCGCGCGTTATCCATACACATGAAGCCAGCCATGCCCGCAACGCCCCGCTCCCCCCGCAGCGACACCGTGGACGCCCAGCTCGGCGTCGCCGAGACGCTGTGCGAGCAGCGCGGTCGCCGCCTCACGCCCATCCGCCGCAAGGTGCTGGAACTGCTGCTGCGCCACGGCCGCAGCCTGAAGGCCTACGAATTGCTGGACGCCATGCGCGCGGTGCATCCGGGCGCCGCGCCGCCCACCGTGTACCGCGCGCTCGACTTCCTGATGGACGAAGGCCTGATCCACCGCCTGGACGCGGTCAACGCCTGGAGCGCCTGCCATGACGCCGGCGGCGCCCCCCATGACCTGCTGGTGGTCTGTACGGGCTGCGGCGCGGTCGCGGAAGTGTCCGACCCCGCCATGAGCCGGCAACTGGCCGAGCGCGTGGCCCAGACCGGCTATGCCCTGGCCACGCACGAAACCGAAATCCGCGCGCTCTGCCCGCAATGCCAGAAGAAGCAGCCCGCGGACGACGCCGGACACCATCACCACCATCATTGAACGCGGCCGCCTCGGACGGCCCTCATCCGTCCGGCCCCCTCCCGCCGACGGAAGCCGCGCGCCCGGTCTAGCCCAGGCGGACCCGCCCGCTCTTGAAATCCGGAAAACCGCCCCAAAATAGTGGTATCGCCCGATACTTGACGGCGTACGGCAGCCATCTGAAGGGCTGGCGCCCCAGGGTTGACCCTGGGTTTGCCCCCTGCCCCCGACTGTGCTGTAATCCTGCGTCCGGCCGCTGTCGGCGGCCTTCGCAGCCTGTGGCAAACACCCTCCGGCCAAGCCAGGGAAACCCCGATCCAGAACGTAAGGAGGGGTTGCAGATCCCCATGCCGGAGTTCCTGTTTAACGCCTTGACTTCACGCTAGCAGCTTCGCCATGAACACCCCGCGCAGTTTGGACAAAATGGTTCCCGTCACCATCCTCACCGGCTTTCTCGGTGCGGGCAAGACCACCCTGCTCAAACGCATCCTGACCGAATACCATGGCCGCCGCGTCGCGGTCATCGAAAACGAGTTCGGGCCGGAAAGCATCGACAACGACCTGCTGGTCCAGGACAGCAACGAAGAGATCATCGAGCTGTCCAACGGCTGCGTCTGCTGCACGGTGCGCGGCGACCTGATGCGCACCCTGGCCGAGCTGCGCGTCAAGCGCGAAGCCGGCGAACTGAATTTCGAACGCGTCATCATCGAAACGACCGGCATGGCCAACCCCGGCCCCGTCTGCCAGACGTTCTTCATGGATGACGACATCGCCGAATACTACCGCCTCGACGCGGTCGTCACGGTGGTCGACGCCAAGCACGGCATGTCGACGCTGGACGAACAGCCCGAAGCCCAGAAGCAGGTCGGTTTCGCCGACCGCATCCTGATCTCGAAGAAGGACCTGGTCAACGAAGTCGACTACGAAGCGCTGCGCAACCGCCTGGTTCACATGAACCCGCGCGCGCCGATCACCGCCGTCAACTTCGGCGACGCCGACCTCAAGTCCATCATCGACATCAGCGGCTTCAACCTGAATTCCATTCTGGACATCGACCCGGAATTCCTGGCCGATGAGCACCCCGACGCCGCCCATGCGCATGGTCACGACCACGGCCACGACCATGGACATGATCACGACCACGATCACGACGGCGATTGCGGGGCGCATTGCAATCATGCGCATCATCACCACCACCAGCACGACGACGAAATCGGCGCGTTCGTGTTCCGTTCCAACAAGCCGTTCGATCCCGCGCGTCTTGAGGAATTCCTGGGCGGCGTGGTGCAGGTCTATGGTCCCGACCTGCTGCGCTACAAGGGCATCCTGTACATGAAGGGCATCAACCGCCGCATGTTGTTCCAGGGTGTGCACATGATGATGGGCGCCGAACCCGGCAAGCCGTGGACCGCGGCCGACAAACCGTCCACCAAGATGGTATTCATCGGACGTAAGCTGCCCCAGGAGATTTTTACCCGGGGCTTGGAGCAGTGCCTGGCGGGGTAATCCCCTTTCTGACGTGACGCGATGCGACGAAGGCAGTACTGTGAGGTACGAATAGCGTAGGCAACAAGTAACACGGACCGGGAGTGGAAGCCCGCGCCAGGATCGATTCATAGTGGAGTGTTTTCATGGCTACCAAGGCAGCAACCAAGAAACCAAGCAAGTCGACGAGCGATACGGCGATTGATCTGCCCAGCGAAAAAGAATTGCTGGCCATGCCCGAGTCCGACTACATGAACGAACGCCAGCTGGCCTTCTTCAAGGAACGGCTCAAACAACTCGAACAGGACATCCTGGCCAACGCCGGGGAAACCACCGAGCACCTGCGTGAAACGCAGTTCGTGCCCGATCCCGCCGACCGCGCCACCATCGAGGAAGAGCACGCCCTCGAACTGCGCACCCGCGACCGCGAGCGCAAGCTGCTGAAGAAGGTGCAACAGTCCATCGCCCGCATCGACAGCGGCGAGTACGGCTGGTGCGAGGAAACCGGTGAGCCCATCGGCATTCCCCGCCTGCTGGCACGCCCCACGGCCACCCTGTCGCTCGAAGCGCAGGAACGCCGCGAAATGCGCCAGAAGCTCTACGGAGACTGACCCCCCCTGAAAGCGCAGCGCTTTCCCCTGGGCGGCATCGTTGGAGCGGCATCCGCTGCATGCGTCGCCGGTGATGTGAATACAGACATATCCCGCTGATGCGTCCCGTAATCCGCCCGTCGTTCCGAAAAGGCTATGCTGGTTTCCGGCATGGCCTTTTTCTTTTCCGGGACGCAACCGGCCTGTCGCGGCGCCAGGCCGGCGGCACGCGGTACCCGGCCAGGCATTCGCTCCACCTCCAGGCGCCGCGCCACGCCTTGAATTTTTCCGGCGCGCCCCCAGCTAGTCCTTTCAAAGGAAGGAACGCATGGAACAATTTCACGCCACCACCATCGTGTGCGTGCGCCGCGGGAACCGCGTCGCACTGGGCGGCGATGGCCAGGTCACGCTGGGCAATATCGTCATCAAGGGCACGGCCCGCAAAATCCGTCGCCTGTACCACGACAAAATCCTGGCGGGCTTCGCCGGCGCCACCGCCGACGCATTCACCCTTCAGGAACGTTTCGAGGCCAAGCTCGAAAAGCACCAGGGCAACCTGATGCGCGCCGCGGTCGAACTGACCCGCGACTGGCGCACCGACCGCGTGCTGCGCCGCCTCGAAGCCATGCTGATCGTGGCCGACGCCGAGCACACGCTGGTCCTGACCGGCAACGGCGACGTGCTCGAGCCGGAACACGGCCTGGCGGCCATCGGCTCCGGCGGCGCCTACGCGCAATCGGCTGCCCTGGCCCTGCTGCGCAACACTGAGCTGCCGCCCGAGACCATCGTCAAGCAATCGCTGGAAATCGCTGGCGACGTCTGCATCTACACCAACCAGAACCACGTCATCGAAACGCTGGGCGAGTAACACCCGCCGCGCGGCGCCCCGGGCGCCGCGCCGCCCTCCCAGCCCGTCCTAGCTTCAAGGATCCGCCCTCATGTCCGCATCCAACATGACGCCCGGAGAAATCGTCTCCGAACTCGACAAGTACATCGTCGGCCAGAATCGCGCCAAGCGCGCCGTGGCCGTGGCGCTGCGCAACCGCTGGCGCCGCCAGCAGGTCGCCGAGCCCCTGCGCCACGAGATCCACCCCAAGAACATCCTGATGATCGGCCCCACCGGCGTGGGCAAGACCGAAATCGCGCGCCGCCTGGCCAAGCTGGCCAACGCGCCCTTCATCAAGATCGAGGCCACCAAGTTCACCGAAGTGGGCTACGTGGGCCGCGACGTCGACACCATCATCCGCGACCTGACCGAATACTCGATCAAGCAGACCCGCGAGCTGGAAATGCGCCGCGTCCGCACCCAGGCGGAAGACGCCGCCGAGGACCGCATCCTCGACGCGCTCGTCCCGCCCGCGCGCGGCGCCTCCGGCGAACCCGAGCGCGGCGAAGACAACAGCGCCCGCCAGACCTTCCGCAAGCGCCTGCGCGAAGGCAAGATCGACGATCTCGAAATCGAGATCGAAGTGGCCCAGGCCGTCCCGCAAATGGACGTCATGACGCCTCCGGGAATGGAAGAAATGGCCGAGCAGCTGCGCGGCATGTTCGCCGGCATGGCCCGCGACAAGAAAAAGCCCAAGAAAATGAAGGTGCGCGAAGCCTTCAAGCTGATCGTCGAAGAAGAAGCCGCCAAGCGCGTCAACGAAGAAGACCTGCGCTCCGTGGCGATCACCAACGTCGAACAGAACGGCATCGTCTTCCTGGACGAAATCGACAAGATCGCGGCCCGCCAGGAAAGCGGCGGCGCCGACGTCTCGCGCCAAGGCGTGCAGCGCGACCTGCTGCCGCTGGTCGAAGGCACCACCGTCAACACGCGCTACGGCATGGTCCGCACCGACCACATCCTGTTCATCGCGTCCGGCGCCTTCCACCTGTCGCGTCCGTCCGACCTGATCCCCGAACTGCAGGGCCGCTTCCCCATTCGCGTCGAGCTGGAATCGCTCACCGCCGAAGACTTCGTGCGCATCCTGTCCGACACGGACGCCTCGCTCACCAAGCAGTACAAGGCGCTCATGGCCACCGAAGACCTCGACCTGGAATTCACCGAGGACGGCGTGCGCCGCCTGGCGGAACTGGCTTTCGACGTCAACGAAACCACCGAGAACATCGGCGCCCGCCGGCTCTACACTGTAATGGAAAAGCTGCTGGAAGAACTGTCGTTCGACGCCACCTCCAGCCAGGACAAGCACGTCCGGATCGACGCCGCCTACGTCAACGCCCAGTTGGCCGAAGCCGCCAGCAGCCAGGACCTGGCGCGCTACGTGCTGTAAGCGCCCGGCGGCCCTGGCCGCCGGCCGAAAGCCGTTTGCCGCGATTCAGCGGCAGACGGCTTTTTCTTTGGGGGTCGCGAGCGCAGGCTTTAGTTCGCGATCTCGGTCACGATGTACTTGCCATCCTTGCGCTCGGCGGTAAAGGTAACCTTGTCGCCCGCCTTGATCTTGGCCAGCAGGGCCGGATTGGCCTCGTACACCAGCGTCATGGCGGGCAAGTCCAGCTGCTTGATGGCATCGTGCTTGATCGTGACCTTGCCCGCGGCCGGGTCCACCCGCCGCACCTCGCCGCTGGCCTGGGCCTGCTGCGCGAACGCCAACGGCGCCGCGACCGCCACGACGGCCACGACGGCGGCCGCGGCCATGGGGATTGCGTACTTGCGGTCAAAAACCATGCAGATATCCTCCGATTACAGCGAAAGCGCGACGCGGCGAATGCGGCCGCCCCGGCTTTCCACAATGCTAGGATACCGCCCTTGTGCAACAGTCCGCCCTCGGGAACGCAACAATCCTGACTATTGATTGCGTCGCCCGCGGCGGTACCCCGCCCCGCCGACAGCCGGACACACAACCCGAACCATTCGTCACCACTTCAGGAATTCCCATGGCCAACCGCTTATCTGTCATAGCCACCCGCACGGGAGACGACGGCACCACCGGCCTGGGGGACGGATCCCGCACCCCCAAGGACGCGCCTCGCATCGCCGCCCTGGGCGACGTGGATGAACTGAACAGCGCCATCGGCCTGCTGCTGACTGAAAGCCTGCCCGCCGAAGTCTCCGCCGACCTCTCCGCCATCCAGCACGACCTGTTCGACATGGGCGCGGAGCTCTGCATCCCCGGGCACGTCGCCGTAACCGACGAACAGGTCGCCCGCCTGGACACGCGCCTGGCCCACTACAACGGCACCCTGCCCCCCCTGCGGGAATTCATCCTGCCGGGCGGTTCCCGAGCTGCCGCGCTGGCGCACGTGGCGCGCACGGTGTGCCGGCGCGCGGAGCGGGCCGTGGTGGCATTGGCGCGGGTGGACAGCGTGAATGCGCCAGTCAGGCAGTACCTGAACCGGCTATCGGACCTGATGTTCGTGCTGGCGCGTTACGCCAACGCCGCGGCCGGTCAGGCGGATATATTCTGGACCAGCGAGCATTCCCGCCGTGGCTGAAATATCGGATGCACTCGTATCCATGTACAACGCGCCAGTGCATTCCCGCACGCAGCCTCTCTGAAATCCCCAAAGGATCCCACACTTCGTAAACGCTCGTTAACCGGTGACGGGAGGCTTTGCGGCATAATAGGGGGTTGATCTATGCACCCGCGTGGCGCGAATCCCTCCCAAGGCTCTTAAAGATAATGAGTATTATTGTTACTGGCGGGGCCGGCTTCATTGGCTCGAATTTTGTCCTGGACTGGCTGGCTCAAAGCGACGAGACGGTAATCACTCTCGACAAATTGACCTATGCAGGAAATATCGAAAACCTGGCCACGCTGAAGCATCATCCAAGCCACGTATTCGTGCATGGAGATATTGGCGATACCGCGCTGGTCTCCAGGCTGCTCGCTGAACATCAGCCCAGGGCCGTTTTGAATTTCGCAGCAGAATCCCACGTCGACCGTTCAATTCACGGCCCGGGAGAATTCATCCAGACGAATATCGTCGGCACCTTCAACCTGCTCGAAGCCGTGCGCGCATTTTGGGGCCAACTGCCGGAAAAAGCGAAGGAAGATTTCCGGTTCCTGCATGTCTCGACGGACGAAGTATATGGCTCGCTCGATGCAGACGCGCCCGCCTTCACTGAATCGAACCGCTATGAGCCCAACAGTCCATATTCGGCAAGCAAGGCGGCGAGCGACCATCTCGTCCGCGCCTATCACCATACCTACGGCCTGCCGGTATTGACAACGAATTGCTCGAACAACTACGGGCCTTATCATTTCCCCGAGAAACTGATCCCGCTGGTTATCCATAATGCGCTGGCCGGCAAGCCATTGCCCATTTACGGCGACGGCCAACAGATTCGCGACTGGCTGTATGTCCAAGACCACTGCAGCGCGATCCGCCGTGTCCTGGCGGCCGGGAAAACGGGCGAGACCTACAACGTAGGCGGATGGAACGAAAAAGCCAACCTGGACGTCGTCCATACCCTCTGCGATTTGCTCGACGAGCTCAGCCCGCGGCCCGACGGACAAAGCTACAAGACGCAGATTACCTTCGTCAAAGACCGCCCGGGCCACGACAAGCGTTATGCGATCGATGCTTCGCGCCTGGAGCGCGAACTGGGCTGGAAGCCGGCCGAAACCTTCGAGACGGGTATACGCAAGACCGTTGTCTGGTATCTGCAGAACCAGGCCTGGGTATCCAACATCACCTCCGGCGCGTACCGTGACTGGGTAAAGACCCAGTACAGCGAGTAGAAACCGCAGGTACTCCCGGACGATCCGCGCCTCTCTTCGCGAACCCGGGAGGCGCCGGCCCTTCCATACTCCCAGGATACGTCCTGCCATACGCCAAATATCAGCATGAGTGGCCTGATGAGCCCCAACGTCGCTATTCTTCTCTGTACGTACCAGGGTGAGCAGTACCTGAACGAACAGCTCGATTCCTTCCACGCGCAGACCCATGCGCAATGGACGGCATGGGCGTCGGACGATGGCTCTCAGGATGGCACGCGTCAGTTGTTGGCAGCCTATCAAGAAAACTGGGGCGGGGACAAGTTAAAGATCTACGACGGCCCTCGCAAAGGTTTCGTCGCCAATTTCATGTCGCTGATCTGCCGGCCGGAAATCCAGGCCGACTACTACGCGCTTTCAGACCAAGACGATATTTGGCACGCGGACAAGCTCGCCCGTGCCGTGCAGTGGCTTGCCAGCATGCCGTCCGACGTCCCGGCCCTATACTGCACGCGCACGGAGCTAATCGATGAGCGGGGCGCGCTTATCGGGACCTCCCGCTGGTTTTCCCGCAAGCCGGCATTCGCCAATGCCCTGGTGCAAAACGTTGCCGGCGGCAACACCATGGTTTTCAACGATGCCGCCCGCAGACTCCTGATGCTCGCGGGTCCGGACGTTCAGGTGGTTGCCCACGACTGGTGGGTCTACATCGTCGTCAGCGCCTGCGGCGGTAACGTGCACTACGACACGCAGCCATCGCTGCGCTACCGCCAGCACTCCGACAATCTCATTGGCTCAAATGCCGGCTTGCGCGCCACGCTACGACGGGTCAAGATGCTTTGTGAAGGTCGCCTGAAACACTGGGTCGATGCGAACCTCGGTGCTTTAAGCCCCATCGTGCCGGAGATGACGCCAGCCAACCGCGCCCTCTATGAACGCTTCAAGTCGGCGCGCCAGCGCAGTTTGCTGCCGCGCACCATAGGGATCCTGCGCACCGGCATTTATCATCAAACCCGGCTTGGTGACCTCGGACTCCTGGCTTCGGCAATATTCAATCGGATCTAATGCCCTATGAAAATTCTTCTCCTGGGTAAAAACGGGCAGGTAGGCCATGAACTGCAGCGCACCTTGCTACCGCTGGGCGAACTCGTAGCGCTTGACCGACACGGCGGCGATCTCGCGAACGTTCAACAACTGAGGGCCGTCCTCGAAGCGCAATCGCCTGACGTGATCGTCAACGCGGCTGCCTACACCGCCGTGGACAAGGCCGAATCCGATGCGGCCGCCGCCCGGGCCATCAATACGGATGCGGTAGCGACGCTGGCGCAATATGCCCGGGATCGCGCGGCCCTGCTGGTGCATTACTCGACCGACTACGTCTTCGACGGCACCAAATCAACCCCGTACGAAACAAGCGACCCGACGAACCCCCAGAGCGTCTACGGCACGACGAAGCGCGACGGCGAACGCGCCATTCTCGAAGCCGGGTGTCCGGCCTTGATCCTGCGCACGAGCTGGGTGTTTTCGGCGCACGGAGGCAATTTCGTCAAGACGATTCTGCGCCTGGCCAAGGAGCGCGACTCCCTGGGTATCGTCGCCGATCAGCATGGAGCCCCCACGTCGGCCGAGCTGATCGCGGACGTCAGCGCGCACGCGATCGTCGGCAAGCTGCAGGGCAGCTTGCAAGACGGTATCTACCATCTTACGGCTTCGGGCGAAACGACCTGGCATGGCTTGGCGCAGCACGTGGTTGCACGAGCGCAGAGGCAAGGTGCCGCGCTGCGTGCCAGCGCTGAAACCATCCGCCCCATCGCCACGCAGGACTACCCGCTGCCCGCCGTCCGCCCCAAGAACTCGCGGCTCGACACGCGCGCATTGACCGGCCCCCTCAAGCTGCAGTTGCCTGACTGGACCGCGTACGTCGACCGCACGGTGGATCAACTTATGTCATTGGAACAATCCGCATGAAACGCAAAGGCATCATTCTTGCCGGAGGCTCCGGCACCCGGCTGCACCCCGCGACGCTGGCGATCAGCAAGCAATTGCTGCCGGTATTCGACAAGCCGATGATCTACTACCCGCTCAGCACCCTCATGCTTGCGGGCATACGCGACATCCTGATCATCTCGACTCCGCAAGACACGCCGCGATTCGAGCAACTGCTGGGCTCGGGCGAGCAATGGGGCCTGAATCTGCAGTACGCGGTGCAGCCCTCGCCCGACGGCCTGGCCCAGGCATTCATCATCGGCTCTTCGTTCATCGGCAATGACCCCAGCGCGCTGGTCCTGGGTGACAACATCTTCTACGGCCACGATTTTGCGCACCTGCTCGATAGCGCCAACCAGCGTGCGGACGGAGCCAGCGTATTCGCCTACCACGTCCATGACCCCGAGCGCTATGGCGTCGCCGAATTCGATGCGAACGGGAAAGTGCTGTCGCTGGAAGAAAAACCCGCCAAACCCAAGTCCAACTACGCAGTGACCGGCCTGTATTTCTACGATCAGCAGGTCGTGGATATTGCCAAGCAGATCAAACCTTCCGCGCGCGGTGAGCTGGAAATCACCGACGTCAATCGGATGTATCTGGAAAGGGGCGAACTGGCGGTCGAAATCATGGGCCGCGGCTATGCCTGGCTCGATACGGGCACCCATGAGTCGCTCCTGGAGGCCAGCCAGTTCATTTCCACCCTGGAAAACCGCCAGGGCTTGAAGGTCGCCTGCCCCGAAGAAATCGCTTATCGTCGCCAGTGGATTTCCGCCGAACAGCTCGAAGCGCTGGCGGCCCCGCTGTCGAAGAACAACTACGGCAAGTATCTGCAGCGCCTGCTTGTGGAAAAGGTCTACTGATGAATGCTACCCGCCTGACGATTCCCGAAGTCGTGCTATTCGAACCCAAGGTCTTCGGCGATGACCGTGGTTTCTTCATGGAGAGCTTCAACCAGGAGGTTTTCCAGCAGTTGACGGGCCTGGACGTAGCCTTCGTCCAGGACAACCACAGCAAGAGCTCGAAAGGCGTCCTCAGGGGCCTGCACTACCAACTCGCGCCGAAAGCCCAGGGCAAGCTCGTACGCGTCGTGCGCGGCTCGGTGTTCGATGTCGCCGTCGATATACGAAAGAGTTCGCCCACATTCGGGCAGTGGGTCGGCGCCGAGCTCAGCGAAACGAACCACCGCCAGCTCTGGGTCCCCCCCGGTTTCGCCCATGGCTTTCTCGTGCTGAGCGACACTGCCGAGTTCTTGTACAAGACGACGGACTACTACGCGCCCAGTCTGGAGCGCTGCATTATCTGGAACGATCCCCAGTTGGCGATCGACTGGCCCAAGGGCGTGGAACCCCGCTTGTCGCCCAAGGACGAGCAGGGCAAGCATTTTTCCGCGGCGGAGTGTTTTGCATGAATGCAGGTGCCCCCCTCCAGCAGGTGGCGAATCCTCACGCACCGAAACCAGTTTCCCTGAGTTCATTGGTTCGCAGCCTGTTGGGACACCGCCAACTCATCCTCCAGATGAGCAAGCGCGACGTCATTGGTAGATATCGCGGTTCCGCGCTCGGACTGGCGTGGTCGTTCTTCAATCCGGTGGTCATGCTGACCGTCTACACCTTTGTCTTTGCCGTCGTGTTCAAGGCGCGCTGGGGGACGGGCGGAGAAGAAAACAAGGGGCAATTTGCCCTCGTCCTGTTTACGGGCATGCTCGTGCACGCGTTGTTCGCCGAAGTCGTCAACCGGGCGCCCACGCTGATCCTGGGCAACACCAATTACGTGAAGAAGGTGGTCTTCCCGCTGGAGATTCTTCCCGTCATCACCATGGGCGCGGCGCTGTTCCACACCCTGGTGAGCCTGACGGTGCTGGTGGGCGCATTTCTGCTTCTGAACGGCTTCCTGCACTGGACGGTCATACTGGCCCCGCTAGTGCTGTTGCCGCTGATCGTATTGACACTGGGATTCGCATGGTTCCTCGCGTCGCTGGGCGTATTCCTGCGCGACGTCGGCCAGACCGTGGGTATCATCACCGCGGTCCTGCTGTTCATGTCCCCGGTGTTCTATCCCATTTCTGCAATTCCCGAGCGCATTCGTCCCTGGCTGATGGCGAATCCGCTTACCTTCATCATTGAACAAATGCGCGAAGTCGTGATTTGGGGCCGGCTGCCGAATTGGCTGGGCCTGGGCATTTATCTCCTGGGAGCGATCGTCGTCGCCTGGGCCGGGTATGCCTGGTTTCAAAAGACCCGGAAAGGATTCGCCGATGTCCTTTGACGAGAATGTCGCAATCCAGGTCGAGGGTCTGAGCAAGTGCTATCAGATCTACGACAAGCCCGGTGACCGGCTCAAGCAGTTTCTCTTTCCGCGCCTCAAGCCCTCGGCCAGACGCAACGGAACGGCGTACTTCCGCGAGTTCTGGGCCCTGCGCAATGTTTCGCTGACGGTCAAACAAGGCGAGACCATAGGCATCGTCGGACGCAACGGCAGCGGAAAATCGACGCTGCTGCAGATCATCTGCGGCACTTTGACGCCCACGCAGGGCGATGTCAGGACCAATGGGCGGATTGCCGCCCTGCTCGAACTCGGCTCGGGCTTCAATCCCGAGTTCTCGGGACGCGAGAACGTCTATCTCAATGCCGCCGTCCTAGGGCTGACCAAAGAAGAAACCGACGCGCGCTTCGATGAAATCGCGGCATTTGCCGACATCAACGATTTCATCGACCAGCCGATCAAGACCTACTCCAGCGGGATGGTCGTCAGGCTGGCCTTCGCCGTGGCGATCAATGCCGACCCCCAGATTCTCGTCGTCGATGAAGCGCTGTCCGTCGGAGATGAACTGTTTCAACGCAAGTGCTTTGCACGCATCGAACAGATTCGGGCCCGCGGCGCGACGATCCTCTTCGTCTCCCATTCGGGAGCCACGGTGGTCGAACTCTGCGATCGGGCGGTATTGCTCGACAGCGGGGAGCAATTGGCCATCGGCTCGCCCAAGCACATCGTCAGCTGCTACCAGAAACTGCTATATGCGCCCGCCGACAAACGCACCGAGCTACGCGACGCCATCAAGGCACAGCGCGACATTTCATCGGAAAGCACGGATACATCGACACATGCCGCGTCCCTGCCCGACCTCGGACAGAATGCCTCCGACAGCGACGAAAGCTATGATCCAGCCCTTCGTCCCGTCAGCACGATGGCATTCGAATCCCATGGCGCGCTGATCGACCAGCCTGCCATCTATACGCTCGACGGCAAGCGCGTGAACAATATCGTGCGCGGCAAAACGTATCTGTACCGTTATCACGTCAACTTCGAGCGAAGCGCGAGCAACGTGCGTTTCGGCATGATGATCAAGACCACGAGCGGCATTGAGCTTGGTGGCAGTGTGTCGGCAGCCTCGCCCCGGACCAGCCTGCCCTATGTGGAAAAGGGTACCGAATACCAGGTCGAATTCAAGTTCGACTGCCGGCTCGCGCCCGGCGTGTATTTTCTCAACGCGGGAACTTCTGGCGAAGTGAATGGTGCCGAAACCTATCTGCATCGGCTAGTGGATGTCGCAATGTTCCGCGTGCAGGCAGACGGGGAATCCACGCTGACCGGCGTGGTGGATTTCTCGTGCCGCCCGGATATAAAGAAACTCTGAATCAGGTAATAGACTGGCTATGAACGACGCAAATCCCAACCGCAAACTTGTAGTCGTGCTCGGCATGCACCGTAGCGGCACGAGCGCCATCACGCGCGGCCTTCAGGCCGTCGGAGTCGGCCTGGGCGACAAACTCATGCCGCCAATGGCTGGCGTCAATGAGAAGGGCTTTTGGGAAGATCTTGAAATTGTCGACCTGAATGTCGAGATGCTGGCAGCGCTCAAGAGCGATTGGCATTTCCTTTCCGCCATCACCGGCGCCGACGTCGAAACGTTGCGGACCAAGGGCTACGTGGAACGCGCCGCGGCCCTGCTGAACGCGAAGCTCGCTCAGTCCTCCGCCTATGGCTTCAAGGATCCGCGCACTTCCAAGCTGCTGCCCTTCTGGGTCGAGGCGTTCAAGGCGGCAGGCATCCAGCCGCATTACGTGCTGGCTATCCGCAACCCCATGAGCATCGAGAAATCGCTCGCCAAGCGCGATGCCTTCGATCCGAAGAAAAGCTATCTCCTGTGGATAGACCACGTCGTTACGAGCCTGGCCTTCGCCGAGCATGAACGCCTGATCGTCATCGACTACGACCGTCTAATGCAGGATCCGGATGGTCAAATGAACCGGCTCTCCCATTTTCTGGGCACGGCGGTCGATCAATCCGAGCTAGATTCGTACAAGAGCGAATTTCTTGACACCAGCCTGCGCCATACGGTCTTCGGGATCGATGATCTTCATACCGATCCCAATTGGCCGCCGCTCCTGCAAGAGGTGTACACGTCCCTCCTGAGCGCCTCCGAAGACGATACCGTCAACGGGGGACGCCCACCCGCGACGCTGACGCGGCAGTGGGTCGCCGAATTCGATCGGCTACAGGTGCCCCTGCGTCTGGTGGACACGCTGCATAAGGAACTGGTGTCTGCATACGCCGAGGCGGGCAATACCAAAGCGCGGCTGGAAGCAAAGTTGGCCAAGGCCGAGACGATCGACCAGCAATTGCGCGAGCACTTGGCCACCCGGGAAGAAGGCCTGCGACATCTGGAGAACCTGGCCGAACGCCAGAAAGTCGAAAACGCCGCGCTGTTGGCCACTATCCAGGAAATCTATGCCAGCAACAGCTGGCGGGCTACCTCGGGCCTGCGCTTCCTCACCCGCAACATGTCGCGCGCACGCCGCGCCGCTGCCTTGGCGCCTGCCGCTATCCGCCAGAAGGGCGGCATCGTCTCGGCCGGCGGCAAGGCGCTGAGCATCCTGCGTAAAGAGGGTTTGCACGGCGTGCGCCTTCGGATGCGCGTGCTCCAGACGGAAAGCGACCGCGCCCTGGCGGCCAAGGCCGCCTTGCGCTCCAGCGAAGACGAAATGCTGTTCGTACCGCTGTATGTCGACCCCCTGCTGAATCGGTCGGCTGGCGTCCGGGTCGAAGGCATCTCGGTCGCGGTGCACCTGCATCTCTCCAGCGCCGAGGCACTGAACGCGTTCACGAGCCGCATGGCCGCCTTCGACGGCGAGTTCGACCTGTTCGTGTCGCTCAACGACCCGGTTCAAGCCGACGCCGTGCGCAGTGAACTGGCGCGCGCCTTGCCTTTGGCCCGCGAGATCCTCGTTGAGAGCGAATTTCCCACCGAGGACCCCATCGTGCCATTCGCCATCCAATTCGGCGAACGTCTTTCGAAATACGATGTGGTCGGCCACTTTTTCCTCAAGGCGGATACGACGGCCAGCGACAGCGCGCTGATGGATCTACTTATCGGACCGATCGGCGCAAGCAGCGCTCGCCTGGCCTACATCCTCCAGAACCTGCGGCAGGATGCCCAGCTTATCTATCCCGATGGCGTCGCCTACCCTGTGCGCGATACATCCTTCGGTGTCACGCACAAGCACACCCTCACCGCGCGCCTGCTGTCCAAGCATCCCGAGCTGGCACTGGAGGCCTTTCCCGTCATCCACAGCCCGAACGGCTCTATGTTCTGGGCCAGGGGAGACAGCCTCCAGGCATTCTTCAAACTGCCCGTCGCCCACGTAGACGACGCGGCCAACTCGCTGCTGCTGGATGACCACCTCGGTTATGCCCTGGAACGATTGCTGCCCATCCTCGCGAGCCGCGGCAGTGGACGCGTCTACCGTATCTTCAAACAAGACTCCATCGACGACTACAGCGAGTACGAAGCGCAGCGCGACTACACCGCGACGCTGGTCCACAAGGATATCAAGGTACTGTCCTACTACCTGCCGCAATTCCATCCGACGCCATTGAATGACGAATGGCATGGCGAAGGGTTCACGGAATGGACCAAAGTCGGCGCGGCGCAGCCCCTTTTCAAGGGTCATTACCAACAGCACATCCCGCATGATGATATCGGCTATTACCTGCTCGATTCAGCGGACACGCTGCGCACGCAAGCCGAGCAGATGAAGAAGGCCGGCGTCTACGGCCAGGTGTTCTACCACTACTGGTTTTCCGGCCAGATGATTCTGGAAAACCCCGCGAAGATGCTCCTGGCCAATCCCGACGTGGAGATGCCCTATTGCTTCTGCTGGGCGAACGAAAACTGGACTCGTCGCTGGGACGGGAACGAAAGAGAGATCCTGCTCGGTCAGACCTATTCTGCGCAGGACGCCCGCGATTTCATTAACTATCTGATTCCGTTCTTCAAGGATGCGCGGTACATCCGCATCGACGACAGACCGGTCCTGATGGTTTATCGACCCTCCTCGATACCGGACTGCAAGCTCTACCTGGACATGTGGGCCGAGGAATGCGGCAAGCATGGCTTGCCGGCTCCATATGTCGTCGCGGTCCTGACCCGCGGCGCCACCGATCCCAAGGATTTCGGAATGGATGCGGGCACGGAGCGCGTGCTGCACGATTGGACCGGCGGCGCGGTCGAGAACATGAAGGGATCCCTTACGCCCTATCGTCCTATCAACGGTAGTGTCCTGCCATACAACGGCGTGGCCGACTTCTACACGGAACAGACCCACGTCCCGGACTTCACCTATTTCCGCTGCCTCGTACCGCAATGGGACAACACGGCGCGCTACGGATCCGAAGCGCTGGTGGTGCATGACAGCACGCCGCGCAAGTTCCAGTCCTGGCTTGAGAACCTGGTGGATTATTCGCAGCGAACCTTGCCGGAGGACCGCCGTTTCATCGTCGTCAACGCGTGGAACGAATGGGCCGAAGGTGCGCACCTGGAACCGGACAGCCGCTACGGATACAGCTATCTCAACAGTATCGGCCGCGCGCTTTCCAATATCCCCTATGATTCGCCCGCGGCCATCGCAAGCAGCGCACCGCCGTCGATCCGCGTGCACATCGCATTGACGCCGCAGTTGGCAAGCCTTTTGGACGCCGCTCCCGATCTCGCCAGGCGGTTCAACCACTGCCTCACCCAGGCTACCCTCAATACAGGCCATGAGTTCACGCGTGACGGCGACCCGCGAGACGCGGACTTCACGCTCCGCCTGAACGGCGCCTCGCTCTTCGACGCGACAACGATCAGCCAAATGATCGACCTTGCGCTCGCTAGTCCGGACTCCGTAGTCATTCCCAACGCGTACGATCGCAAGCAGCCGATTTTCGCCGTCACGGAAAACGGAGCCGTCGACCCCCTGGCGGCCCACATCGCACCTATGGTGCTGCTGCCGACGGACTACCCTGAAGATGCATACAAAAATGTGCGCATGGCCCAGGGAGCGCATTGTTTCGCGGTCTATCCCTCGGCCGAGGCCGCCCACGGCCAGCCGCGGGTAACCACCATCATTCGCTTCCATCCGCACGCCGACTTCGAAGAGTTGCGCAACGCCCTGTATTGCCTGGCTGCCATGCGCAACTGCGTCGTGACGCCGATGATCGCGGCACAGGACTTGGACGAAACCTTGCGGTCGCGGCTCGATGCATTGCTGGCGGAGATGAGCGCGGTGCTATTGGCCCCGGCCGTCGTAGTGCCCTACCAGTCCGACACCGGCCATGGCGACCTGCGTTCGAAGATGCTCAACGAATCGTTGAGAAAGGTCCAGACGCGCTACGCCGCGTTTCTGGATTACGACGATCTCCTGCTGCCCCATGCATACGAATGGCTCATCCGCCGGCTGGCGACGACGGGCAAGGCGATCGCGTTCGGCCGAGTTTATTCCACGGCTTTCAATAGCAAGACGGGCGGATTCCTCAAGCGCGAACGCGCATTCGAGTACGGCTATACATATGCCGATTTTCTCAGCGTCAACCATGCCCCGCTGCACAGCTTCATGCTCGACGTAGCCCAGCTGGACTTCAGCAAGGTGATCTACCATGACGACCAGAAATACATGGAAGATTATTATCTGACCCTGCAGCTCTTCCGCGAACATAATGCTGACTGGGCAAGTTTGGCGGAAAACATGTACATCGGCGACTACATACATAGTGTCGACCGGAACCATACGCTGGCATTTGCGGATGATGTCGAAAGACAGGCGCTGCTCATGAACGGCGAGTATCAGACCGCCGAACGACGCATCCACGAGATGCGCCGGCAGGTGGCTCAAGGCACATAGCCTAGCGGCTAGTTGTCTTCGACGCTGGTCGAACTCTTCAATAGGCAACTGACCGCACTCGCCCTAAACAAACGAGGGCACCGCTCATACAGCTTTGACGTATGAGCGGTGCCCTCTGAGCAATGTGAGCCTACGTATGCAGATCACGGCCTGGCGGTCGTGACAGTTATGCATCGTGCGATGCCTGAACCACAAGCTTTGCGACTCAGGAAAACCAGGATTCCCCCGCCGTTGGTCGCTCCGTAAGCGAGACGGGATTCAGCGGCACTCATGGCGAGCCCCTACTCCACCGACATCCCTTCAACGCAGTTCTTGGCCTGGGCCGGACTTTCGGTGATGACTCTCATCGCTCCCGACAACGCACGCAAGGACACGCCGTCCGCAGCGGCGCCCGCCAAACCCGCCACGGGTGACCTGGTCAACCAGGAATCCCTCACCTCACACGGCACGATGAGTTTCAACTCCCGGGAGATCGGCAAAGGTTCGGTTAATCCCGCTTTCCAACGCACGACATAACCGTCTTCCCCCTGCTTGCTGGTTCCCACGACGTTGGGGGGATGCGCCAGAAAGTTCGCACCCGGCTTTTGTCCCACGATCACTTTATGAGGGAAGGGCACTGCCTGGGGCTGCAGAGCAAACACTACCGTCGCCCCCCGCGGCTCTACTTTATCGATATTGTCGAAGGCAATTCCCAAAAACCGATTGAAATACTCGGTGATTTCACTATCCGATAGATTCGGGAATATGCGGTGGTAGATCTCGCGGTCGACATTCACCAGATGAATAGCCTCCAGCGCCGGGAGACCTTCACCACGCAACAGATGTCCGAAGTTGCCTTCCACCGCCAACGGCTTGCGCCCATTCTTCTCATATAGCGCTTTCCAGTCCGAGACCAGCTGCGAGTGGACCGGTGCCATGATATCGCTGCCACGCATGACAGGATTGAAAGACCCAAATATCAGCACATGAACGATTGCCATCCCCGCCAGCACCAGGTATCCCGCGGCGGGGCCTGACTCAAGCTTGCACCATTTGGTCCGCGTCAAACCCCATGCCAACACCAGAAAAACAAGCGGCAGGTAAGCATAGGCATCTATCCCCCAGAACTCATTTGCCGCTTCCGGACGGACCCCGAGAACCGCGGAGAGCGCGGCATAACCGATCAATACCACCGCGATAGGGACCGATCTCCATTGCTGCCAATTGCGAGAGATGATTATCGAAGCGTAGATCAGCAGAATGAGGGAAATGCCAGGATGAGCCCTTCTCCCCGGCATTACGAAAAAGCCAGTCCATTTTGCCAAGACCGCGGGGAATCCGATCGTTGCGTATATGCACAACACCAGTAAAAGGAGACCCGCCACCACCGTGATGCGAACCGTCTCGCGATCCCACTTTACGTAGGGAAGTAGCGGCAATAACATCAGCGGGAACAGCGTCCCCGCCATACTGAGTTCATATGTGGCGTCTCCACCAGGCACGGGGGCTACAGGTATCGTGGGCAGCAGGGCGGCCGTAAGAGCCGCGAGAGTAGACCCACCTCCAGCGCTGAACCTACGCCCCGGATAGCTGGTACCCGATACGGCAGTAATAAAATCCGAGTTCCACATCCAATACACCGCCAATGCCGCGGCCGTGGCCACGGCCGCGGATGCAAGTGTTTTCCAATTCAGCAGATCGGGCCGCACCGCCAACGTGAAAGGAACCAATGCAATGGCAACTGCAAAATAGGTCGGAGGATACATTTGGCCAAAGGCCATATGACCGATTGCCCAAAACAGGAACACATTGCGAAGAACGGGCCTGATGTTGCTGGTCAGGATGGCAAAGGGCAGGAAACATGTAGCAAGCGCCGCAAAATTACTTGTCCACCAAACCTGATACAACTGGCTGAATGCCAAGCTGATCGCCGCGATGATCGCCAGCGATCGACCTACTCGCATATTCTGCAAATACCAGAAAATCGAGCCAATCAGCAATATATAATAAAAAAAACCTTGAAAGGACAAGGCCTTACCGACCGGAAATATCCAATAGGCAAGGTAGTTCGGCAAAAATAGCAGGGAAAGGTCTGCCTTGGGAAGCGCGATGAACCAGTTTAATTTTTCCTTATATGGTTCCAGTGAGCTGTGGGCAGGAAAGCCCTCCAACGCAGCTTGCTTCAGCATGGGCAGATAAGTGGACCACTCGTCCCCACGTCCATCTTTGGCGGTTCCCCATAGCGCCTGCGTGACCGTGTCACCCAAAGTGCGCAAACCTGAGACATAATGGCTGGGATAGGGCTCAAAAACCAGCCAGACCATTACCAGCAATAACGCGAAAAAAAAGCAAGATAATTGAAGAGTGCGATTCTTATTCATAAATCCATTCCGCGCTCGATGTCTTGCCAATCGCGAATAAATTAAGTAAGGAGAATTCTGGAAAACTTAGGACCGGACTGCGACAACGATGCCGATCATGATGATAACGACACCCAGGAAATACTGGGAATTGAAGCGTTCTCCGAGAAAGAAATGGCTACCGATCGGCACCATGACAAATGCCAGAGCCATCAACGGGTAAGCGCGCCCCAGCTCAATCTTCTGCAATACCCATACCCAAGCGATGGTCGTCAGGCCATATAGGACAAATGCAGAGCCCAGAATAGCCATGGTTTGAAGCGCAAACAGGCTTCCCGTCCGCGCCAACGAAGCGGCCGACAGTTTAAACAGGATCTGGCCAACGGCAATCCCGACCACACATATAAAGGCGACAAAATAACTGGACATATATTGGATACAGCCCTATCTGGACCGCAACCTGCTTTGTAGTTGAAATGGGCGTTTGGGTACGGACGCGATGTCATAACCCAGGAAGGCCAATACCAATTGGGTTCCGATTATCACGGGCAGCGCCGACAACATGACCGTTCCCGAGGGAGTGGACACTCCCATACTCATGGACTGAATCCACTGAATAATGCCGAACCCTCCACCCAGCACCAAGAGCAAAAGCCCCAACGGCAATTCAAGCGAGGCCAGCGACATATCTCGAAGGTAGTAATTGTAGAAGATTCGCTTGGCGAAATTTCGTATATGCTTGAAGAAGAATTCGCCAACGATTTTTGATATCTTTAAATTACTGACTTCATCACCATAGTGTGCATCCATCGGAATATCTATCACGACGGCGCGGAGCGTATTCAATCGAAACAGTATATCCGTCTCAAAAAAATAGCGCCGGCTGATTTTATTGAGAGGCAGATGGCTCGCAACGTCACGATGTATGGCCGTATATCCATTTGTCGGATCAAACAAGTCCCAATATCCGGAAGACACTTTCGTCATGAACGACAGCGCGGCATTGCCCAGTAGGCGAATCTTAGGCATAGCCCGGACGGCCTCAAGATCGAAGAAGCGATTTCCCTTGGTGTAATCGGCCTCGCCCGCCAGGATCGGGTTAATGAACCGAGGGAGGAGGCGCGGGTCCATCTGGCCATCGCCATCGATCTTCACGATGACCTCTGCACCCTCTTCCAGCGCGGCCTGATAGCCGGTCATCACGGCTCCGCCCACACCCTGGTTTTCCGTGTGGTACACGACCCGGACCCTCGGATCTTGCACGTTGCTTTCAACGAACCGGCCCGATCCGTCCGGGCAGCAATCATCCACCACGTAGATCGAGGTGACTTCCGGACCGATAAGGGAGATCACGTCCAGGATGTGCGCACGGACCTTATAACTCGGGATGACGACCGCTACATTCGCTGTGAAATTCATTGAAAATTGCGTGAATACGCGAAGAAAGTTACATCCGCGCCGAAAACGGCGCGGATGTGATTGCAAACATTAACCCGGCATGATAGCCCGCCGTGGGCACGCTGTCACCCGCCTCCCGGAGGGACCGTCCCCGCATCCAGGTCTTTCATCAGCCCGGCCACCACTGCGCTCAAGTCGCTTTGGGAACCGTCGACCACGACATCAGGCGCTTCCGGAGGCTCGTAGGGGCTGCCGATCCCGGATAGATTGGGCAATTCGCCCTTCCGCGCTTTCCTGTACAGGCCCTTGGGATCCCGGGCTTCGCATACTTCCAGCGGCGTGTTCACATACACTTCCGTGAAATTACCCTCGCCAATCAGATCGCGAGCCATCTCGCGCTCACGTTTGAACGGCGATATGAAAGCGGTAATGACGACCAGTCCGGCATCCATCATCAGTTTCGCGACTTCGGCGACTCGTCGGATGTTTTCCACGCGCTCGGCGTCGGTAAATCCCAAGTCTTTATTCAGCCCCTGGCGGACATTGTCGCCATCGAGCAAATACGTGCGCTGGCCCGCCCGATACAGCGCAACCTCCAGCGCATTCGCAATCGTGGATTTTCCGGCACCGGACAAGCCCGTCAGCCAAATGACCCGTCCCCTATGCCCGTTCATGGATTCCCGATCGGTCCGGGCAACGGTGAGGGACTGCCTGTGCACGTTTTGCGCCCTGCGCAACGTATGCCTTATCAGGCCGGCACCCACGGTGGCGTTGGTCACGCGGTCCACCAGGATAAAGCCACCCAGCGCTTTCGACTGCTGGTAGGTATCGAATACCACCGGCCGACTGAGCGCAATATTGGCAACGGCGATGTCATTGAGGGCAAGCGTCTTGCCTGGCTCTTTCGCCATCGTGTTCACGTTGACGTGATACTTGATCGACGTCATCGTCGCGGTGGCCCATTGCGTCGACAGCTTCATTTCATAGCTGCGTCCGACCATCCCGGCATCCTCATTCAGCCAGATCACCGTCGCTTCGAACTGATCGGTCATCTCGAGCGGATTGGCCGCCAGGGAGATGACATCTCCACGCGAAGCGTCGATTTCCTTGTCCAGGGTCAGCGTGATCGCCTTTCCGCGCTCCGCTTTTTCCAGATTGCCGCCCATGGTCACGATCGAGGAGACCCTGGCCTTCTGGCCCGAGCTCGTTACCCGAATCTCGTCGCCGACCGACACCTCACCCTCTTCTACCGTGCCGCAGAATCCTCGGAATGAATGATTCGGTCGACTAACCAGTTGGACCGGGAAAGTAAATTTCGTATTGCGCGGAGGAGCCACGCTGACGGTTTCTAGATAACCTAGCAGGGTCGGCCCGTGGTACCAGGGTGTATGCGCGGACCGGCTGGTGATATTGTCGCCACGCAGCGCCGACAGCGGAATCGCACAGATATCGTCGAGATCCAGCTCCTGGGAAAATTCCCTGAACGATTCGGATATCTTGTTGTAGATTTTCTCGTCGAACCCCACCATGTCCATCTTGTTGATGGCGAGCACCACATTGCGTATGCCGGTCAGGGAGGCGAGATATGCATGGCGGCGAGTCTGCGTCAGAACCCCGTGGCGCGCGTCCACGAGAATGACCGCCACGTCCGCCATGGACGCCCCCGTGACCATATTCCGGGTGTACTGCTCATGTCCCGGCGTATCTGCAACGATGAATTTCCGTCGGGCGGTGGAAAAGAAGCGATAGGCCACGTCGATCGTGATCCCCTGCTCGCGTTCCGCGGCCAGGCCATCGACCAGCAGGGCAAAATCGATCTCATCGCCCTGGGTGCCATACTTGCGCGATTCATTTTTCAGCGCCACGAGCTGGTCATCGAACAACTGTTGCGCATCCCAGAGCAGGCGGCCTATCAGCGTACTCTTGCCATCGTCCACGCTCCCGCAGGTAATGAAGCGCAACAGATCCTGCCCATGCTGCGACGCCAGGAAGGACTCGATGGTCTCGACGCCTTGTTCGCGCCCCTTGGGGCTTTTCTTCGTGCTCATCAGAAGTATCCTTCCTGCTTTTTCTTCTCCATGCTGGCAGCGGCATCGGAGTCGATGGCGCGCCCTTGGCGCTCCGAGCTTCGGGTACCCAGCAATTCCAGCATGATTTCCGGCAAGGTCGCGGCCTCGGACTCCACCGCGCCCGTCAATGGATAGCAGCCTAGGGTGCGGAACCGGATCCTGGCCTTTTCGACGTGCTCGCCCTCAAGAAGACGCATGCGATCGTCGTCGACCATGATGATCATGCCGTCTCGCCGCACCACCGGCCGTTCTTTCGCGAAATAGAGCGGCACCACGGGTATCTGTTCGCTATAGATGTAGTGCCAGATGTCCATTTCGGTCCAGTTCGACAGAGGGAACACCCGCAGGCTCTCTCCTGGTCCTTTCCGCGCGTTATAGAGATTCCACAGTTCCGGACGCTGGCTCTTCGGGTCCCACCGGTGGCTGCGGGTGCGAAATGAAAAGATGCGCTCCTTGGCCCGCGACTTCTCTTCGTCGCGGCGCGCGCCGCCGAACACCACGTCGAACTTGAACTTGTCGAGCGCCTGCTTGAGGCCCTCGGTCTTGGTGATGTCGGTATGCAGCGCCGACCCGTGGTCGAACGGATTGATGTTCTTTGCAATGGCCTCCGGATTGACATGCACAATCAAGTCCATGCCGCTCTCCTTTGCCATCTGGTCCCGGAACAAATACATTTCCTGGAACTTCCACCGTGTGTCCACGTGAAGCAGGGGAAAGGGCGGAGGCGCCGGATAGAAGGCCTTGCGGGCCAGATGCAGCATTACGGAACTGTCTTTCCCGACGGAATACAGCATCGCCGGATTGGCGGCCTCGGCGACCGCCTCCCGGATAATGTGGATGCTTTCGGCTTCCAGCCGCTGCAGATGCGGCGTGATCGTGGCCGCCAGGGCCGCGCTGCGGGAGGGCAAGGGCGAAAGTACCGGCGGATAGCCCAGCAGGCAGACTTCGATCTCTGCGACGGCGGGCAGGCTCCGGCACAGTGCCACCAATTGGCCGTGCGGAAAAACGGCGGCCGGCTTGCCCAGATAGCCGGCCAATGCCTGAAGCGCCTGCTCGAGCGCGCTGCCGCTCGACGTGTCGCGCTTGTCCACGTTCACCCAATAGCGCGCGCCCCGCGCGTCATTCAGGCTCAGGGTCAGCACCTCAGGCGTCAGGTCAGCCAATTGAGCGAAAAGTATCAGCTTGCGCTTGCTGCGCGCGGCATGCAGTTCGTGATCGATCACCACAGGCACCGGCTGACGCCCGTTCTCGTCGCGAAGGTCCGCCGCCTGCAGAACCGGGGGCAATACGCCCAACTCATGCAACCGACGCTCGGCGGTGCGCTTGGACTCAGCCTGCCCGCGCTCGTGCAGGCGCTGAAATGCCGACTCCGTGTCCCATACGCCAGGCAGGTCCATGCCGAACAGGCTGTCGCTCATCTCGGAATCCTTGTCGTAAAATGCGAATTATATGATTCTAAACAAAAATAACCATCGAATTTATCTAGAATTTCCCTGATAATTCGTTTTTTATGCAAATTGCGACAAACCTGTCATGTTAGCTCCCCTTCTTGGTTGCACCCGGGCCGCCGGGGCCGCGATCCTACAGATCTACGATGCCGTTGCCGCGGGCATCAATTGTGAACTGAAGGAAAAGGCCGAGGGCATGGGCCCGCTGACGCTCGCTGACCTGGCCGCCCACCGGATCCTCTGCGCCGGCCTGAAGGCCATCGATGGATCCATTCCCGTCGTCTCCGAGGAAGACCCCTCCACGCACGATCTACGCCACCCCACAGGACGCTTCTGGCTGATCGACCCCCTGGACGGCACCAAGGAGTTCATTGCACGCACCGGGGAATTCACCGTGAACGTCGCGCTGATCGAGAACGGTGCGCCCACACTGGGCATCGTGTTTGCGCCCGCCCTCAACGAACTTTTCTGGGGACAGGCAGGGCTCGGCGCCTATAAGGACGCCGGCGATCGGGTGACCAGGATCCAGAGCGCGCAGGCCCTCGGCGCGCCGGCCTTGCGGGTGGTCGCAAGCCGCAGCCATCTCGACGATGCGACGCGCGCATTCATCTCGCGCGCGGCAGACCGCCATACGCTGGTCCAGGCTGGCAGCTCGATCAAGTTCTGCCGCGTGGCGGAAGGCGAGGCGGATCTGTACCCGCGCTTCGGTCCTACCTGCGAATGGGATGTCGCCGCGGCTCAAGCCATCCTGGAAGCCGCGAGCGGCGGTGTCACGACTTCCGATGGTGCCCGCCTGCTGTATGGCAAACCCAGCCTGCTCAATCCCGCTTTCGTCGCCTGGGGCCAGGCGGCAAGAGACCTGGCCACTACTTCAATGAACCTCGGACACAACGGCGCACAGGAGCCGAACGCATGACCAGAATCACCATCGTCGGCGCGGGCTTCAGCGGCACGATGACCGCCGTGCACCTACTGCGCAAGTCGAGTTCACCGCTGCACATAAAGCTGATCGAAAAGACGACGTCGCACATCGGACGGGGCACCGCCTACAGTGCGACGGTTCCGTGCCAGCTGCTCAACGTGCCCGCGAGCAACATGAGCGCCTTTCCGGATGCGCCGGAAGACTTTCTGAAGTGGGCTCACGCCCTTGGCCGCTGGCAGAAGTACGCGCCATGGGTAACCGAACTGTCGCCATCGACATTTCTTCCCCGAGCGCTTTATGGCGAATACCTGTCCCATCTGCTGCAAACGGAAATGGAACGAGGCGCGGCGCGCCATGAGGTCGAGATCATCAATGACGAGATCATCGATCTGGACAATGGCGTTACGGGCATAAATATCCAATCCCGGGAGCATGGATCATGGATCTCCGACGCCTGCGTCCTGGCTTTGGGCAATTTCCCACCTCAACCCCCGGCGGAATACCACATAGCCGTCGGCAACAGCGTGCGCTACCACTTCAGCCCGTGGGCCCCCGATGTGCTGCCCACCCTGGCCGCCAGCACAAGCTGCCTGTTCATCGGATCAGGACTCACGATGCTCGACCAGGTGACGGCGTTGCACGATCAAGGATATACGGGCCGGATCCACGTTGTTTCACGGCGAGGCTTCACACCGAAGGCGCACGTTGCCCTGAAACCTCCTCGGCTTGCCCACCCGTCGCCGCCACAGGCCAGTCTGCGCGATTTGGTCCGTTGGACCCGGTCCCGCATCAAACTGGAGCAGGATGCCGGGGGAGATTGGCGCTCGGTAATCGACGGGCTACGGCCCGAAACCTCCCGGATCTGGCAGGGCCTGTCACTTCTAGACAAGAAGCGCTTCCTGCAACATGTCCGTCCCTACTGGGAAAACCACCGGCATCGCACTGCCGCGCCCGTGCTGTCCGCCTTCCAGGAGATGGTTGCCTCCGGGCAATTGACTCAACATCGCGCGCGGATCGAGAACACGACGGTCGATGCGCAGTCCGGTGTCCAGGTCTCGTTGCGCCAGCGCAATGGGACGCTGCTCAACGTTACCGTGGACCACGTCGTGAATTGCACGGGCGCTGAAAGCAATTTCAAATCGCTGAGAGACTCTCTCACGAGCCGGCTCTTGAGCAAGGGCCTGGTGGCCGCCGATGCGTTGGGCCTGGGCCTGCTCACGACCGCGTCTGGCCAACTGATCAACGATCGCGGACATGCCTCGAACCGCCTCTATACGCTCGGCCCGCCGATGAAGGGTCGCCTCTGGGAAACCACGGCGGTGCCTGAGTTGCGTATCCAGGCGGTGCAATTGGCTGATCAACTGCTGTCCGATGCAAAGCCGCTGACCGACCGGTAAAAGAAAACGGACCAGCCCGGAAATAAGCCGAGCTGGTCCGTCACTATCGGACCTGACACCAACGGACGTCTTGGCGGTCAGTTCACCCCAGCCGCGTGCGCCTGCTCATCCGCATGGTACGAGGACCGTACCATCGCCCCCACCGCCGCATGCGAGAAGCCCATGGCATAGGCTTCGCGCTCGAACATGGCGAACGTATCCGGATGCACGTAGCGCAGCACCGGCAGATGGTGTTCCGAAGGCTGCAGGTACTGGCCGATGGTCAGCATGTCCACGTTGTGCTCGCGCATGTCGCGCATCACTTGCAGGATTTCCTCGTCGGTCTCGCCCAGGCCCAGCATCAGGCCGGACTTGGTGGGGACCTCGGGGTGCAACTTCTTGAACTCGGCCAGCAGCTTCAGCGAATGCATGTAGTCCGAACCCGGGCGGGCCTGCTTGTACAGGCGCGGCACGGTTTCCAGGTTGTGGTTCATCACGTCCGGGGGACCGGCGTTCAGGATGGTCAGCGCGCGGTCCAGGCGGCCGCGGAAGTCGGGTACCAGCACCTCGATGCGGGTGGTGGGCGAGAGTTCGCGGATGTGCGTGATGCAATCCACGAAATGGCCGGCGCCGCCGTCGCGCAGGTCGTCGCGGTCCACCGAGGTGATCACGACGTAGGACAGCTTCATCGCGGCGATGGTGCGCGCCAGGTTGACGGGCTCGTTGGTGTCCAGCGGGTCCGGACGGCCGTGGCCCACATCACAGAACGGGCAGCGGCGCGTGCACTTGTCGCCCATGATCATGAAGGTGGCGGTGCCCTTGCCGAAGCATTCGCCGATGTTCGGGCAGGAGGCTTCCTCGCACACCGTGTGCAGATTGTGCTCGCGCAGGATGCGCTTGATGTCGTAGAAGCGCGAACCGGGCGCGGCGGCCTTCACGCGGATCCATTCGGGCTTCTTCAGGCGCTCGGCGGGAACGATCTTGATGGGGATGCGCGCCGTCTTGGCCTGCGATTTCTGCTTTTGCGTCGGATCGTAGGTGGCGTCCGCGGGCGCAGCGGCGGATTCGTTCGAGGGAACAGGAGACTCGGCGAGCGTAGACATGGGACACCTTCATGACCGGCGCGCGGACGGGCCGGGTCTGGGACAAAAACGGCATTTTACCCCTGGCCGGCGGGATCCGCCCCAACCGGGGCCGGCCGCGGGGCGCGCAGCGGCCCGGCTGGGTTATCGTCACGCCTGACGAATCCGCGAATTTTCTCCATGGCTTCCCTGCCCCCGCCCCGCCCCATCGCCCTGATCGCGCCCCGCCTGGACACCGGGCTTGCCGCCCGCGCCATGCAGGCGTGCGCCGAACTGCTCGCCCCGGCCGGCTATTACCTGGCCGCCGCGCCCTGGCAGGGCGCGCCCGGCCTGTCGCTGCTGGGCGAGCTGCGGCCCGCGGCCGCGCTCGTGATCGGTCCGCTGGACGATCCGGGCCTGCGCTCGACCGTGGCCGCGCTGGAAGTGCCCGTGGTCGAGACCTGGAGCGCCTCCGCCCAGCCGCTGGACGGCGCCCTGGTGATCGACAACGCGGAGGCGGGCCGCCAGGCGGCGCGCCACCTCGCCGCCAAGCGCCATGCCCGGGTCGCCTGCATCAGCACCGACAACCCGTGGGAACGCGCGCGGCGGGAAGGCTTCGTCGCCGGCGCAGCCGCGCTCGGGCTGGAACAGGTGGCGGATATCGTGCAGCCCGAGGTGCAGCACATGAACGACGGCCGCATGGCCTTTCTGCGCCTGCTGTCCACCAATACGATCTTCGACGCCGTGTTCTGCAGTTCGGACCTGCTGGCGGCCGCCGCGGTGTCCGAGGCGCACAACCGGGACCTGCACGTGCCGCAGGATCTGGCGGTGCTGGGTTTTACGGACGACGGCAGCGCGGCGCAATGGGCGCAAGGACTGACCATGCTGGGCGTGGATGCCGCCGCGGTGGGCCGGCGCGCCGGCCAGTTCCTGCTCGACCGTCTTGACGGCGAGCGCGGCGCCCGGGAACACGCCACCATCGAGGTCGTGTTCGAGGAGCGACTGAGCACGTAGGATGGGTGGAGCGCGAGAGTTCTTAAGCTAGAAATCAGACGCTGAACGCGCGAAACCCATGCGGCCGCAATCGGCTGTTTTCCGGCCGGTGCCAGGAGGCACTGTCTGCCCACGACAGCATGGGTTTCGCGCGCTGAATACCTGAGTTCTTTCTTAAGAACTCTCGCGCTCCACCCATCCTACGCCTCGTACAAGGCCGGGAACCCGCTGGCCTGGAGCATGTCGTTGGCTTCGCGCAGGAACGCGGGCGTGGCCGTTTCGGGCACGCGGACCAGCCACTGGACGGCGGCTTCCTTGTCGCCGCGCAGAAGCAGCAGGCGGCCCAGATGGAACATGCCCCGGAAGTCGCCGCCTTCGGCGCAGCGCCGGTAGCAATCGAAGGCGTGTTCCATGTCTTGCGCCACCACGTCGCCGGTCTCGTAATAGCGGCCGACCACGCCGATGGATTTCACGTGCCCGGCCTGCGCCGCCTGCTGGTACAAGGCCAGCGCCGCCGCGGGGTCCTGCGCCACGCCGCCGCGTCCGCCGCGCAGCATGTGGGCGTAGTTGTACTTGCCCCAGTCCAGCCCCCGGTCCGCGGCCAGCCGGAACCAGTAGGCGGCGACCGTGTCGTCCGGCGCCACGCCCCAGCCGTTCTCGTAGCAGCGGCCCACCATGTTGATGGCCATGAGATGGTCGGCGTTGGCGGCGCGCTTGAACCACGCCAGCCCTTCCGCCTGGTCGCGCTCGACCCCGGCGCCGTCCAGCAGCATTTGCCCGTAGATGGCCTGCGCTTCGACCAGCCCAAGCTCGGCGGCCGCGCGGATCCAGGCGGCGTAATCCTCCGGGGGCCCTGCTTCGCGCAGGCGGGCCAGTTGCTCGGGCGTGGTGGCGGCGACGTCGGCCGCGCTGTAGGTCTTCATGTCTTGTTCCTCGCGCGGGCCCAGGCCAGCTGCAGATTGCGCCCCAGCGCGTCGCCCGCCTCGGTCGGCCCGCGGCGCGCGCCGCAACTGGCCATGTCGACGGTGCGCAGCCCCTGATAACCGCAGGGGTTGATGCCCAGGAAGGGCGCCAGGTCCATCGATACGTTCAGCGAAACGCCGTGATAGGCCCGGCCGTTGCGGATCTTGATGCCCAACGCGGCGATCTTGGCCAGGTCGCCCCCTTGGGGATCCGGCACGTAGACGCCCGGTGCGCCGGGCTTGCGACAGGCATGCTGCACGCCCAGCTGGGCCAGCGTGTCGATGACCGCGCCCTCCAGCAGGGTCACGTACTCCTTGACGTACATATCCGCGCGGCGCAGGTCGAACAGCGCGTACGCCATGACCTGGCCGGGGCCGTGGTAGGTCACCTGCCCGCCGCGGTCGCAGCGGACGATGGGAATGTCGCCAGGATTGAGGATGTGCTGCGGCAGGCCGGCCTGGCCCAGCGTGTAGACGGGCGCGTGCTCGCAAAGCCAGATTTCATCGGGCGTATCGGCGCCGCGCAGGTTGGTATACGCCTGCATGTCCTGCCAGACCGACAGGTAGTCGGCCGGCCGCGCGAGCCACTTGATCACAACCGGCCCGCGCTAGAGAACGATGGACACCATCGGATGGCCGTGCAGCGCACGGTAGAGCGCATCCAGCTGCTCGCGCGAGGTGGCGCGCACCGTGAAGGTCAGGCCCATGTAGTTGCCGCCCTTGCTGGGCCGCATCTCCACCGTGGCAGCATCGAATTCCGGATCGAACTGCAGGACGACTTCCGTCAGCGTCTGCGCGAATTCGGGGTGCTGCTTGCCCATGACCTTGATGGGAAAGTCGCTGGGATACTCGATAAGGGAATCTTCTGGCGGGATATGCATGATGTGCCTAAAAAATGTTGCCCCCAACGGCATGCTCGGTTCGCGAGCCTCCTGCCTCCCGGGAGAGGCCTCTGCCTTGGAGCGGCCCTGCGGCGAAAAACTCGCCCCGCGGCGCCGGGATTGCCTGCATATGGGGGCGAACGGCGCGCCGGCAAGGCGGCCCCGCCGGGGCCGCCCGATGCCGCCGGCTTACAGCGCGGCGATGCGGGCATCATAACCCGCCCGCAATTGCTCAAAAACAGGGCCGGGCTTGCCCGATCCTACCGGTTTGCCGTCCAGCGAGACGATGGCCAACACTTCCTTGGTGGCCGAGGACAGCATCAGTTCATCCGCCTGCTCGACCTCTTGCTGCGAGATGCGGCGCGATTCGAACGGGATCCCCGCCTCCGCGGCCAGCTCGCCCATCAGGCCGTAGCGGATGCCTTCCAGGATCAGGTTGTTCTTGGGCGGCGCCAGCAGCTTGCCGCCGGAAACCACCCAGATATTGGTGGAAGAGCCTTCCGTGAGGTAGCCGTCGCGGAACTGGACGACCTCATCGACCTCCGCGTCGACGGCCTGCTGCTTGGCCAGCACGTTGCCCAGCAGGGAAACCGACTTGATCTCGCAATGCAGCCAGCGCTCGTCCGGAATGCTGATGGCGGTCAGGCCCTGGGCGCGCTGCGCGGCGGTCGGCGGCGACCAGGCCGACACCATGCCGAAGACGGTCGGCGCGACCGGAACGGACGGGAACTGGTGGTCGCGCTTGGCCACGCCGCGCGTCACTTGCAGATAGACGATGCAGGTGTCCAGGTTGGTGCGCGCCAGCAGCTGCTCGATCAGGTCGATCCAGCCCGCCCGGTCGAAGGGCTGGGCGATCCGCAAGGCAGCCAGGCTGCGATCCAGGCGGTCGAGGTGCTCGGCCATGCGGAACGCATTGCCTTGGTACACGGGGACGACTTCATAGATGCCGTCTCCGAAAATAAAGCCGCGGTCGAGGACGGAGATCTTGGCTTCGTCCACGCGCAGGAACTCACCGTTGAGATACACCTGGCTTTCGCCCGGCACGCCCGGAATCATGAGGCACTCCTGAGAAGGAAAGGAAAAGGACGCACCGGCAGGTCCGTCCCGGGAATGAAGACGGGCGTTTCGACATGAAACGCCCGTTGCTAGCTTACACCCGCGGCGCGTCGGCCGCGCCTCGCGGTTTTATTCGAACCAGCGCTTGACGGTATCGACCATGCGGCCGAAGAAGCCGGCGCGCTCGACCGCGTCCTGCACGACCAGCGGTTCGGTGCGCAGCACCTTGCCGTCCAGCGTGAACTGCAGCGTGCCGACCTGCTGGCCCTTGGCCAGCGGAGCGATCAGCGGATCCGTGCGTTGCGCCACCGGCTTGAGGTCGCCGGCCTTGCCGCGCGGCACCGCGATCGACACCGGGTTGGGCGGGCCCAGCTTGACGGTCTCGGCCGTGCCTTCCCAGACGCGGGCATCGATGCCGGGCTGGCTCTTGTCGAACAGCTTCACGGTATCGAAGTTCTGGAAGCTCCAGTTCAGCAGCTTCAGGCTTTCCTCGGCGCGCGTGGCCTCGCTGTCCGTGCCGACCACGACCACGAGGATGCGGCGGTCGCCGCGCACCGCGGTCGACACCAGGCAGTAGCCCGCCGAATCGGTGTGGCCGGTCTTCATGCCGTCAACCGACGGATCGGCCCACAGCAGGCGGTTGCGGTTGGGTTGCGTGATCTTGTTGTAGGTGTAGCTCTTCTGCTTGTAGTAGTGGAAGTGATCCGGGTGATCGGTGATCAGGCGCGACGACAGGATGGCCAGGTCGCGCGTGGAGGTCATGTGTTGCGGATCGGGCAGGCCCGTGGCGTTCATGAAGTGCGTATTGCGCATGCCCAGGCGTTCGGCCTCCTGGTTCATGAGCGAGGCGAACGCGCTTTCGCTGCCGCCGACGGCTTCGGCCAGGGCCACGGATGCGTCGTTGCCGGACTGCACGATCATGCCCTGGTTCAGTTCGTCCACCGTGACCGGCTTGCGCGGCTCGATGAACATGCGCGAACCGCCCGTGCGCCAGGCGTGTTCGGACACCGGAACGGTCTGCTCCAGCGTCAGGCGCTTTTCATCCAGCGCGTTGAACACGACGTAGGCCGTCATGATCTTGGTGAGCGACGCCGGCTCGACCTTCATGTCCGGGTTGGACGCGGCCAGGGTCTGGCCGCTGTTCACGTCCATCACGATCCAGGCCTTGGCCGCGATCGTGGGCGCCGGCACGGCCGACACATCGCCCACCGGAACCACGCTCGAAGCCGACGGCGCCGCCGTCGCGGCGGCCGGGGCTGCGGCGGCGGGAGCCGGCTGTTGCTGGGCCCAGGCCGGCATCGAGGCCGCGAGCATCGCCGACAGCACTGCGCCGGAAATCAGGCGACGCGTAAAGACGACGGGAGAGTGAACGGAGTAAGGCAAATTCTTCATCGGCAACGTGGGTCCAGGGATGACGCCCGCCGGCGCGGGTCAAGTGGCTGACAATTATAGGCAGTCGATAGGACCCCGCCGGGCCGCGCGGGGTTCCCCTTGCCACTAAAACATGCAACTTGATGCAACCTGTCCCGCCGCTGACGCCGCGCCGGGACGGTGCCTGCGGCGCTTCAGTCGAGCGCGACCTTCAAATGCGCCTGCACCAGCTGGCGCAGCACCAGCAGCTTGCCATGGAAGAAATGCGACGCGCCGGGCACCACGACGACCGGGATGGAACGCGGACGCGCCCAGTCCATGGCCTCGGACAGCGGCACGACTTCGTCTTCCTCGCCATGCACCATCAGCGTGTCGCCAGGCACCTGCACCTCGTGCGACTGGAAGCGGTTCACCGCGGGCCCCATCAGCATCAGGGCGGCGGGCAGCGCGGCATCGCCCTGCTCCGCCAGCGCGGCATAGGTCTGCGCGGCGACCGCGGTGCCGAACGAGAAGCCGGCCAGCACCCATGGCGCCTGGGCCAGTTCCGGGTGCAATTCGCGCATCTGCGCGACGACGGCCAGCATGTCCTGGGTTTCGCCCACCGATTTGTCGAAGACGCCTTCGGACAGGCCGACGCCGCGGAAATTCGGACGCACCGCCACCAGGCCGTGCTGCACGCAGGCCCGCGACAGGGTCGTGACCACCTTGTTCTCGCGCGCGCCGCCCTGCAGCGGATGCGGATGCAACACCAGCGCCCAGCCTCGCGGCGTGCCGGCGGGCCAATCGACGGCGCAATCGATGCGGCCGGCGGCGCCGATGAATGCGTGGGTTTCAGTGCGTGCGGACATGGCGGAACTCAGGAAGCGGAAAAAGAGACGATGTTAACCGCCCGTCCGGGACGAGGGCTTCAAGGTCGCGGCCAGCCACTGCGCCAGTTCGTCGGCGGCATCGTTGCTGGCCTGGCGCAAGGCGGCCACGCCCCCGGCCGCGTCCTGCGTCGGCGCGGGCACCCGCAGCGCAATGCGCTTCTGGCCCAGCACGTTGCGGCCGTCCACCAGCACCGCCTGCAACAGGATGCGCCCTTCGCTGGATTGGCCGTCGGCGGCGAACACCTGCTCGAACTGCGACAGGAAGACCTGCAGCTGCGGCGTCTGGAGGCTGACGCGCTCGTTCAGCACCGGCCCCTGGCGCGACAGGCGGTCGGCAAGGCGCTGGCGCACGAGTTCCATCGGCGAGGAAGCCCAGCGATAGGTGGCATAGGCCTTGGGCGCCGCGCTGTCGCCCACGCGCCAGATCACGCTGGTGTCGGACAGCGCCGGCACGGCCTGGAAGACCAGGGCGATGGGTTCGCGCGCCGGCAGGGCCGGCACGGGGCTGGCGTCCAGCCCCAGGTCGAACACCGTGGGCGGCGCGGGCACGCGGCCGATACCGCAACCCGCCAGGGCCAGGGTCAGGATGAGAACGGCGCTACGCATCTTCGTCATTTGGGCTATCTCCCGAATCCGGCAAAGCCGGCCTCGCCGGGTCCGGGCTCGCGGGGAGCCGGGCCGAACAGGAAGGATTGCGGCGTGTTGTCCACACGGCGCAGGGTAACGGCCGCGCCCCGCGCGGCCTCGCTGACGTTGGCCGCCATGCCGGTGATCGCCGGCAGCGTTTCGCCGTCCAGCCGCGCGGCGGCCAGGGCGATATCGTTGAGGCTGCTGGTGGCGGCGGACAGGGCGCCGCCGGGCGCCGTCAGGCGCGCCAGCGACTGGCGGGTCTGCTGGGCCAGGTCGCCGACTTCGCGCGCGGCCCGGTCCGCCTGGCTCGACGTTTTGTTCAGCGAGTCCACCAGCGGCCCCAGCTTGGCCAGGGTCGGACCGAGATCGCGGCTGGCCTCTTTCAGGGATTGGGTCAGGTCGGTGGCGTTCTGCAGGCTGGCCGTCAGTGCCTGCACGTTCTGCTCGCTCAGGACGCGGCGCAGCTGCTCGGTGACCTCTTCCACGTTGGAGATGAGCTTGCCGCCGCGCTGCTCGATGCGGTCGAGAAAGCCCGGACGCAGCGGAATCGCGGCGGGATGCGCCGCGGACGACACCAGCCGCGTCATCGACGTGCCGTCGTCGCGCAGTTCCACGTTGGACATGCCGGTCACGCCCTGCACGCCCAGTTCCGCCCAGGTTGATTCGGTGATCGGCGTGTTCGGCGCGATGCCGATGCGGATGCGCACCTGCCCCGGCTTGTCGGGGTTCAGGGCCAGCGACTGCACCTTGCCGACGGGCACGCCTTGATAGCGCACGGTCGACTGCGGATTGAGGCCGCTGACGGCGGTGGCGGAGATGATTTCGTATGGTTGCAGCTGGGTCCGGTCCCGGCCGATCCAGATGGCCGCCAAGGCAGCGGCGGCCAGCAAGACCAGCGTGAAGATACCGGCCATGAGGGCATGACTACGGTTTTCCATGATGCATTCCCTTCGGCGCCAGATCCCCCAGCGCGCGCAAACCGCGCTCGCCCAGGAAGAACGTGTGAATGAACGGGTGATCGACCTTCAGTACTTCCGGCACCGTGTCGCATACGATCACCCGCTTGTCGGCAAGCACGGCGACACGCGTGGCCAGGGCCAGGAGCGTGTCCAGGTCGTGCGTCACCATGACCACGGTGAACCCCAATTGCCGGTGCAGGCTGCGCACCAGGTCCACGAATTCGTCGGACCGCAGGGGGTCCAGGCCGGCCGTGGGCTCGTCCAGGAACAGTAGCTCCGGGTCCAGGGACAGCGCGCGCGCCAGCGCCACGCGCTTGACCATGCCGCCCGACAGGTCCGACGGCCGCTTGTCGGCGTCGCGCTCGGACAGGCCCACCATGGCCAGCCGGCACATGACGACGTCGCGCACCAGGTCTTCCGGCACCGTGCGCAATTCCCGCAGCGGCAACGCCACATTGTCGAACACCGAGAGCGCGGAGAACAGCGCCCCCGCCTGGAACAGCATGCCCCAGCGGTACGACAGGCGCCGGCGCTCCGACGGGCTCAGCTCGAACAGCGAATGGCCCAGCACCTTCACGGTGCCCGCCGCCGGCTGATCCAGCCCGATGATCTGCCGCAGCAGCACCGTCTTGCCCGTGCCCGACCCGCCGACCAGCACCAGGATCTCCCCGGGGAAGACCGTCAGGTCGAGGTTGTCGTGCACGACGTGGTCGCCGAACGCGGTGCGCAGGCCGCGCACCGTGATGACGGGTTCGACGGTGACGCCGTCTTCCGCGAACAGGCGATGCTGGGTCGCGCTGTTCATCAGATGCCCACCGAGCTGAAAATCACGGCGTACAGCGCGTCCAGCAGGATCACGCCGGTAATCGACGTCACCACCGAGGTGGTCGTGCCGCGCCCCAGGCTTTCCGTGTTGGGCTGGATGCGCAGGCCGAAATGGCAGGCGATCAGCGCGATCAGGATGCCGAACGTCACGCCCTTCAGGATGCCGATCCAGTAGTTGGTCAGCGAGATGGCGTCCGGCAGCGACTGCAGGAACCATTGCGCCGACACGCCCAGCTGCAACTGCGCGGCCAGCATGCCGCCCAGGATCGCCATGGCGTCGGTCCACAGGACCAGCAATGGCATCGTCACGGCCAGGGCGACCACGCGCGGCAGGATCAGGCGCTGGCCGTGCGATATGCCCATGACCAGCATCGCGTCCAGTTCCTGCGTGACCCGCATGACGCCGATCTGCGCGGTAATGGCCGAACCCGAGCGGCCCGCCACCAGGATGGCGGCCAGCACCGGCCCCAGCTCGCGCACGATGGACACGCCCAGCAGGCGCACGATGAACCGGTCGGCGCCGATCATCTGCAACTGCTGCGCCGACAGGTAGGACAGGACCACGCCGATCAGGAAGCCGACCAGCGCCGTAATGCCCAGCGCCTGCGCGCCGGTGCGGTACACCTGCGCCGAAATCTCGCGCCACGGCCCCAGCCGCGGGCGGCGCAGCATGCCGCCCAGGTCCAGCACCAGCTGCCCCAGCATGACGAGCAGCGCGCGGCCGTTCTCCATGGCCAGGAAAACCGCGCTGCCCACGGCGCGCAGCCAGCCCCAGGGATCGCCCTTGGGGGCCGCGGCCGGCGTGCCGCCCTTGTTCATGGCCAGCGCGTTGAACACGTCCTGCTGCCCGGGCGACCAGCGCACCCTTTCGGGCAGCTTTTCCCCCCAGGCCTGCCAGATCAGCAGGGCGCCGATCGTATCCAGCCGCCCGATGCCGTGCAGGTCCCAGCGCGCGCCGTCGTTCGCCGCGCGGGCCAGGGCCTGGCGGCGGCGCTCCACCTCGCCCGGCTCGGCCAGCGCCAGCACGCTCCAGTCGCCGGCCACATGGCATACGCCCCCTTCATGGCGGAAAGGCGCGGCGGCGGGTGCGGACGAAACGGAATGCGGCATGCAGAGAGGTTACCAATGCAAAATGTATCGTCAATGATAAACGCAGGCGCAGCCGGACCGCGAGCGGCCGCCGCGTGCCCTACAATCGCCGCCATGCCCGATCACGTCCGCCCAATCGACCTGCCCGCGCCGGAAGCCCTGGCCCGGGAACTGGCCGCGCGCCTGCCCGCCTTCCAAGATATCGCCTGGACAGGCAGCACCGGATCGACCAACGCCGACCTGCTGGCCCGCGCACGCGCGGGCGGGGTCGGCAAACCCTGGCTGCTGGGCACGCACCTGCAGGAAACGGGGCGCGGCCGCGCCGGCCGCCCCTGGCAGAATCGGACGGGTTCCACCCTGATGTTTTCCTGTGCCTTCGACGTCAACCTGCCCGCCGCCCAACTGCCGGCCCTGTCGCCGCTGGCCGGCGTGGCCGCGTGCGAGGCCCTGCGCGCCGTCGCCGGCCCGGCGGCCGCGGGTTTGTGCATGAAATGGCCCAATGACGTGCAATGGCATGACGCCAAGCTTGCGGGCGTGCTGGTCGAGACCACCCGCAACCCCGGCCGCCACGTTGCGGGCTATACGGTCGTCATCGGCATGGGCGTGAACCTGAACGACGCCGACCGGCTGTCGCTCGCGCTGGAGCGCGAAGTTGCCGATTGGAGCCAGGTGCAGGCGCACTCTCCCCGCGAAGCCAGCGCCGCCGACCTGGTCTGCGCCAGCGCCACGGCCTGGCATGAAGCGATCCGGTCTCTGGAGCGCGAAGGCTTCGGCGCCTTCAAGCGGCGTTTCGACCAGGTGGACGCCCTGGCGGGCCGCAAGGTCAACGTCCTGGACAAGGGCGCTATCCTTCTAAGCGGCACCGCTTGCGGCGTGGACGACCATGGCCGCCTGCTGGTGCAAACGCCCGAGGGCGCCAAGCCGATCCTGGTCGGCGAAATCTCGATTCGACGCCAAGCATGATTATTCTCATCGACTCCGGCAACAGCCGTCTCAAGGTGGGCTGGCTGGACGCCGCCAACCCCGACACGCCGCGCGAACCGGCGGCGGTCGCCTTCGAGGGCGTGGACCTGGACGCACTGGACCGCTGGCTGGCCGCGCTGCCGCGCCGCCCCGCGCATGCGCTGGGCGTGAACGTCGCCGGCGAGGCCCGCGGCCTGGCCATCGCCGCCATCCTGGAAAAACACGGCTGCGCCATGACCTGGTCGCCGTCCCAGGCTTCCACGCTGGGGCTGGTCAACAGTTACCGCGTGCCCACGCAGCTGGGCGCCGATCGCTGGGCCTCGCTGGTGGGCGTGCTGTCGCGCCTGCCCGGCGCGCATCCGCCCTTCCTGCTGGCCAGCTTCGGCACGGCCACCACCATCGATACGGTAGGGCCCGACAACGTCTTTGCCGGCGGCCTGATCCTGCCCGGCCCGGCCATGATGCGCAACGCGCTCGCGCACGGCACCGCCAATCTTCCGGTCGCCAACGGCGAGGTCGTGGCCTACCCCACGGACACGCACGAAGCCATTGCCTCGGGCATCGCCGCCGCGCAGGCCGGCGCGGTCGTCCGCCAATGGCTGGCAGGGCGCCAGCGCTACGGCCAGGCGCCGCAGATCTACGCCGCCGGCGGCGGCTGGCCCGAAGTGCACCAGGAAATCGAACGCCTGCTGGCGGACGCGGGCGGCGCCTTCGGCGCCACGCCCGTGCCGGTCTACCTGGATCACCCCGTCCTGGACGGGCTGGCCGCGATCGCGCGCGCCACCCTGGACGCCCATCCCTGAGCGAGACCCCGCATGCGCGTGCTCTTCATCCTCATCCTGCTGGCGAACCTGGGCGTCTATGCGCTGGGCCAGGGTTGGCTGGGCATACGGCCCGAGGACGAAGGACGCGATACCCGGCGCTTCAGCCAGGAATTGAATCCCGGCGCGGTCACGCTGGTCCCCCGGACCGCTCCCTAAGGCCGCGGCCCCGCTTCCAGCCAGGGCGCCAGCGCGTCCAGCGTCCGCCGGGTGGCCCCCGCGTGCGCGCCGAACCATGCCCGCGCCGCCTCCCCGCCACGCAGCCGCCTGCCGTCGTCGCCCAGCAGCGCCATGGCGGCATCCACCGCCTGCCCCGCGTCGGACGCGCGCTGCGCGGCGCCCGCCTGGATGGCGTCTTCCGCCGCCTGCTTGAAATTGAACGTATGTGGCCCGACGATGACCGGCACCCCGGCCGCGCACGCCTCGATCAGGTTCTGCCCGCCCAGCGGCGCAAAACTGCCCGCGACGATCGCCACCTCCGAGGCGGCGTAGTAGAACGCCATCTCGCCCAGCGTATCGCCCAGCAGCACGGCGACATCCGGGCCGGGCTCCGCGCCGCCCGAGCGTCGCGTGAACGCCAGGCCGGCCTCCGCCAGCAGGCGCGCGGCCTCGTCGAAACGCTGGGGGTGGCGGGGAATCAGGAGAAACAGGGGCGAATCATGCGCCCCTGAATTTTTGGCGTGACGCTTGATCGCCTCGATGAACGCGCCGTCCTCGCCCTCGCGCGTGCTGGCCACGGCCACCACGCGTCGGCCCAGCCGTTCGCGCCATGCCTGGCCGGCCCGTACCTGCGCATCAGGCAGCGCCAGATCGAACTTAAGGTTGCCGGTCACGAGCGGGGGCCTCGCCCCCGCCTGCCCCAGCCGGGAGGCGTCCTCGGCGGTCTGGGCCAGCACCGCGTCCAGGCCGGCCAGGGCTTCGCGCATCACGCTGCCCATCCTGCCCGCCTGGCGCAGGGAAGAGGCCGAGAACCGGGCGCTGACCAGCGCCATGGGCACGCCCGCCTCGCGCGCGGCGGCCAGCAGGTTGGGCCACACCTCGCGCTCTATCAGCAGCCCGCAACGGGGTCGGCGGCCGGCCATGAAGCGGCGGGTCGCCCCGGGGAAATCGTAGGGAAGCCAGGCCTGGCGCAACTGGCCCCGGGCGATCGCGTCCTGGAACAGCCGTGCGCCCTCGGCCCGGCCGGTGGCCGTCACGTGGGTCAGCAGCACCGGCAGTCCGCGGTCCAGCAGCGCTTGCAGCAGAGGTTGGGCCGCACGGGTCTCGCCCAGGCTGACGGCGTGCACCCAGACGGGAGCGGTCTGCGCCGGCCCCGCTTCGGCCGGCGCCCGGCCGAAGCGTTCCGCGGAGAAGATTTCCCATTGGCCGCCGGCCCGCCTGGCGCGATGCCCCATCCACAGCCAGACCAGCGGCGACAAGGCCCTGAGCGCCAGTGTGTAGACGCCGCGGTTCATATCACTGCGCGGCCAGCGCCTGCTCCACCGACGCCATCACGGCCTCGCGCGAGGGCGAAGCGCCGCGGTCGCCCAGGCTGGCGGTGTAGTTCGAGCCAACCAGCGGCGTGCGCACGGGCGTCGAGGCCCGATATATGCCGATAGTGGGACGGCCCAGGGCCGCCGACAGGTGCGTCAGGCCGCTGTCCAGGCCCACCATCAGGCGCGAGCCGGCCAGCAGGCGCGCCACCGACGTCAAGTCCATGCGGGGCATCACCTCGGCGCCGTCCATGCCGGCCACGAGCAACCTGGCGCGCTGCGCCTCCTGCTCATTGCCGCACAGCAGACGCAGGCTGCAGCCCGCGTCGCGCAGCCGGCGGAACACCGCGCGCCAATCGTCCTCGGGCCAGAGTTTGTCGTCCCGGCTGGCCGAAGGCATGATCACCGCGTAGCCGTGGTCCGTGTCCAGATGGTGCAGGCGCGGTGGATCCACCTGGCCGCTTTCCGCCACGACATCACCCTCGCGCGACTGCGCGGCTTGCCGGGAAAAGGCCTGGAGGCCGAAATCGGGCTGGCCGGCGTATTGGTAGCCGAACGTCAGCGCCGCCAGCTTGCGTTGGCGGATGACCGCGGGTTGCCAGAATTCCACCCGATGGCGCACGTTGTAGAACAGGGAAGCCAGGGGCTCGCGCGCCGAACGCCAATCCAGCCCGTGCCGTACGCCGCGCGTCTGGCGGACCAGCCAGGCGGACTTCAACAGGGCCTGCATGTCCAGCACGATGTCGTACTGCTTGGAGCGCAGGCGCTCCTTAAGCGCATGGCGCTCGGCCCTGACCTCGCTGGACCACCAGGCCTTGCGCCAGCGCCGGTGCGCCACCTTGATCACCTCATTGACCGCGGGATGCCAGCTGGGAATCTCGGCGAATGCTTCTTCCGCTATCCAATCGATCTCCGCGTCCGGCACGTGCCGGGCAATATCGGTGATTGCCGGCAGCATATGGACGAGATCGCCCAGGGAGGAAGTGCGAACAATGAGAATTCGTGTGGGCATGAGCAAGGATTCGTGCTTGGCGGGGCCCTCGGCCTAAAGATGGCAGACGCCGTTCAACGCAGCCCGCACTTTACAACAACATCGCGCTTCCCCGCGACACGTTCCAAGCCGCCCGCCAGCCGCCTTCCGGGACGGAAGGGCAGGCTTCAAACCGCCAACTCAACGACTCTTCTTTTTCTTCAGAATCATCCACTTCGGCATGCGGAACAGCACCAGGCGGCGGTAAAGCACGATATAGGTTGTCGAAAATACCGCCGTGAAAAACATCAATAGGTAAGGTTGCTGCCAAAACAGAACGGCCGGAATCACGGCCAGCGACGACAGCAGCCACAGGTAGGGAGAGGTCATCGCGTTGCGCTGCGTTTGATGGCGCGCCTCGCGCGAGCCGATGGCCCAGCGGACCAAACGCTTGTAGATCAGCATATGGAGATGCACGCCGTCCGGCGCGCCCGGCGAACGGCCCCGCAACCATTTTTTCCGATAAATGGAAAACAACGTTTCGAAAACCGGGTAGATGCAAAGCAACAGGGGAAACCAGGCCGAAACCTCAGGATGCCTTGCCATCATGAGCACGGACATTTCACCGATGATGAATCCCAGGAAATACGCGCCGCCGTCACCCAGGAAAATATGCCCGTGCGGATAATTCCATACCAGGAATCCGACGATGCCTCCCAAGGTACTCAGCGCGACGATCAGCAAAAAGCGGTCGCCCAGATAAAACGACACGTAGGCAAAGCCGGCAAGTATCATGGCCGAAACCACCGCGGCCAATCCGTTATAGCCGTCGATAATATTTATCGCGTTCGCGGCACCACCGATAGCCACAGCCGTAAACACCAGGGAAACGACCCCGAACTGCAGCAGCCAATCCACGCCGATAATGTCGACGCGCGTTATCGCGGCCCCCAGAAGATAATAGGCCGCGACTCCCGACAACATCGCCAATCCCAGCCGGACCAGTACCCGGACCTGCTTGGTCAAATCCTCGGCAAACCCCCCCAGGAAGGCGGGCATGGCCGCAGCCAGCAACAGCACCATGTCCGGCAATACCTCGGGTTCGCGCACCGCCACCAACGCGCAGGTAACCCCGCTGGCTACCAGCAAAGAGAGGCCGCCAATACGAGGAACAGGGACGGAATGATACTTTTGTACGCCCTCCAAATCATGGTCGGCCGTCAGACCATCATGCCAGGAGCGGTAGCGTACGATCAGTAAGGTAGAAATGAGCGAAACCAGGAACGCTACGAGAACGTACAACATGGAAAAGGTAGGCCGGAAGAGAAAGTGGCGAGATTGTAGCGTCAGACGAAGATAAGCAACGCGAACAACAATCCTGCTCTGCAAGAAAATGGAAACGACGTTGCAAAATAAAAAGGGCCTCCACAGCTATTCGGCAACCGGCTAAACTCCCGCATCTGCAATGCGACGTGAAAACTGGCTCCCAGGGCTGGGCCGCATCTGGACATCCTAATAAGCATTAAGACGCATTCTCGGAAAATGAGCCCGCTAACCCCTGCTGCACGAGCAACGCTGGTGCAAATGCCTGAGTGGCAAGCCTATGCGAAAGCCATTCAAGCCGCAACATTCCATACGAATGAACTCCGCCTGATAGAGGCAGCCGGCCTTACGGTCGACCTGAGCGCCCACATCACGTCGGCAACCGCGCGAACGGCAGGCGCCGCCCTGCTTGCCTCGCGGGGCTTCGAGCAGGCACGCGCCGCGTTGTTGGCGGGCGAGCCGGTCAACCTCACCGAAAACCGCGCGGCGTGGCACACCATGCTACGCGCCCCCGACCCGACCGAAGCCGTGGCGCGCGAGCGGGAGCGTGTGCTGCAATTCGTGCAGCAAGCCGATGCCGAAGGCAAATGGAAGTCGGTGATCCACATCGGGATCGGCGGCAGCGATTGGGGCGTGCGACTGGTGACCGACGCCTGCGGCGGGAACGGCGCTCGCCGTACCTTGCGCTTCGTCGCCAACATTGACGGACATGCGCTCAAGGATGCCATCCTGGGCCTGGATGCGAAAAGCACCCTGGTCGTCGTCACTTCCAAATCGTTCACAACGACCGAAACGCTGGCCAATTTGCGGCGCGCGATCTGCTGGCTCGAACAATCCGGCGTTGAGCATCCCTATAAACAGGTCGTCGCCATTACCGCCCGGCCGGATGCCGCGCGCGCGTTGGGTGCGCCTCCCGAACAGATCTTCGAATTCTGGGATTGGGTGGGGGGCCGTTATTCCCTGTGGTCGGCAGTCGGCCTGACCATCGCATTGGCCGTCGGCATAGACGTCATCGACGACCTGCGCGCCGGCGCGGCAGCCATGGACGACCACTTCGCGCAAGCGCCCATTCCCGAAAACGCCCCGGCCCAGCTTGCGCTGGCGGGCGTGGCCAACCGCAGTTTGCTGGGCTATGGATCGCTCAGCATCGCCGCCTATGATGCGCGCCTGCAATTCCTGGCGCCATATCTGCAGCAATTGGACATGGAGTCCCTCGGAAAGTCCGTGGACATGTCCGGCAAGTCCGTAGGTGTCCCGACCGGCCCCGCCGTCTGGGGCATGCCCGGCACCGACGGCCAGCACACCTTTTTCCAATGGTTGCACCAAGGTACGGATGGCGCCGCCGTGGACTTCATCATGTGCCGTGAAGCCGATCACCAATGGACGGACGAGCACGCCTTGCTGCTGGCCAACTGCCTCGCCCAGCGCCAGACGCTGCTTCAAGGCACTTCAATCGATGCGGACCGGGAGAGCATGCTGGCCGAGGGCATGCCGCAGGACAGGGCCGAGTGGCTCGCCCGTCATCGCAGGCATGAGGGCGGCAGGCCGTCCACCCTGATCGTGCTCCCCCGCCTGACGCCCTATGCGCTGGGCGCCCTGCTGGCGCTCTACGAGCACAAGATTTTCGTGCAGGCGCTAGTCTGGGGCATTAATCCTTTCGACCAATGGGGGGTCGAAGCCGGCAAGAAAATGGCCCACGGCATTCTGCAAGAGCTACATGGCACAAGCCAAGGCATGGCCCATGATCTTTCGACCCGGCATTGGATCTCCGTCTTGGCCAGAAAATAATTAAATCCGCGTTTCAACGCCACGCCTTCAGAATCACTCCCCGCTTTCGCATACCATCATGGCCCTCTTGCCTACCATTCTCGTAGTACTGCTGGGCGCCCTGCCGATTATGACCATGACAATCGGCGGCGGCAGCGGATTATTTTATGTCGTCCTTTTGTTATGCCTGATCCGGATTTTTACTCGAACCGGCGGATGGCGCGAAAGCCGGCATAGCCTGAAAGAGTACGTTCCGATCATAGCGGCGCTGATGGTTCCGCTGTTCGCGATCGGACTCAGCCAATACGCGCATGGCATGCTCCATGGCCCCTCGCTGGAACGCGGGCTTCGAATTTCTCTCGGCTTTCCGATCATATTGGCGGCATTGCTCAGCATAAATCCCGCGGCGCTTCGCAATATGTATTGGGGAATGGTGGCAGCCGCATGGGCCTCGGCCGGTATTGTTTTCTGGCTGGTCTTCCCCGCCTGGAACCGCCCCAATACGCCGCAATACAACGCGGTGGGCTATGGCAATCTGATGATGCTCTGGCTCTTCTTCGTCCTGTGCGGCTTGGGTTGGAAGCTGTCAAAACAGCCGCGGCTCGAAAAGTACGCCAAGCTTCTTACGGTCGTCGTCGTATTCGCGGGTGTCATCCTGACGCAGACGCGCAGCGCCTGGATGGCCATCCCGCTGTTTTTATTTATCGGCATGTGGTTGTTCGGCCACCTGCGGCACCCGCTGCGCGCGGCGGGCCTGTTGATCGCCGGCGTCGCCGTCCTGGTGGCGATCGGATCCACGAACCAGGCCCTGCGCACCCGCGTGGCGCAAGGGGTCCACGAATTCCAGGAGTGCCACGGCGCCAATGCCACGCTGGACACCTCCGTCTGTATTCGCTTGCAGCTGTGGCGGGCCACTACCCAGATGCTTGAAGCGGAACCCGTCTTCGGCTTGGGAAGCCCCTCCAGGTTCGTGCCGGAACTGGAAGCGCGCGTGGCGACGGGGGTCGTTTCGCCCTTCGTCGCCAAGGAATTCGGCGAACCTCACAACGACATGCTCCAGATGCTGAGCAGTTACGGGCTGCTGGGCGGTCTGGCCCTGGCGCTCCTCTACTTGGTTCCGGCCTGGTTCTTCTTGCGTAGATTGACCATCTCAAATCCCCCATCGGCGCGGGTCGCCGCCGCCATGGGCGTGGCCCTTACGCTGGGATTCGCGATTTTCGGCCTGACCGAGCTCATGTTCCGCTCGATGCACAATATCTCGTTGTATGTAACTTTGCTCGCCTGTCTGCTGGCGCTGAGCCACGAAAAACGCGCCGCCTGAGAGAAGCGGGCCCTGGGGCGCCCACGCCGTCCATGGTCAAAAGGCGCAATCGGGGCCACAATATGCATGTAGGTCTTCCAAGGAGACAACCATGCGCATTGCAGATGCCCAGTGGATTCCTTCTACCCAGCACCAGACTTGGGATGCGTTGACAGATCCGGCCGTGTTGCAGCAATGCATTCCCGGCTGCGTGGAGGTGGTCCGGCTCAGTCCGACCGAGTACGCCGTCAAGCTGCGTGCCAAGGTCGCCGGCATAGACACCGACTATGACGGCGAGATCCTGATGTCCGACGTCGATCCCCACAATAGCTGCACCCTGGCCTTCGAAGGCAAAGGCCGCGCCGCCTGCCTGGCCATCGGCACCGCGCAGATCAACCTCAGCGCGAAAGACGACGGCACGCGCGTGGCCTATACCGTCGCCTGCATGGCGGGCGGCAAGCTGGCCGAATGCGGCGAAAGCCTGCTGCTGAAGACGGGCGACAAGATCATCCAGAAATTCTTCGCGTCCTTCATCGACCATATGGCGGGCCAGCCCCGCCTCGCGCCGCCGCCCCCGCCGCCCGAGCCCGAACCGCGCGGGCTGTCCAATTCGCGCTGGTCCTGGATCATGGTGGTGCTGGTCATCGCGGTATTCTGGGGCTACCACACGTTCTACAAGTGAAAACCCTGATGCGCCGGTGATATGCTTTGCGGCATGACGATGCCGCCCGACGCACCCCCGCCCCCTTCTCCCCCCGCCCATTCGCGACGCGACCTCCTGATGGGGATGGCGGGGGTGTCCGCCACCGTCGTCCTGGCCGCGCTGGACTCCACCATCATCAGCACCACCCTGCCGCGGGTGGCCGAGGCCCTCGACGGCATGGCGCTGTACGCCTGGGTCGGCACGGGCTACCTCCTCGCCACGGCCGCCTCCATCCTGGTCTTCGGACGGCTGGGAGACATGTTCGGCCGCAAGCCCCTGATGCTGCTGTCGGTGCTGATCATCGCGCTGGGCTCCATCGCCTGCGGCCTGTCGCAGACGATGACCCAGCTGATCGTCTTCCGGTCGCTGCAGGGCATTGGCGGCGGCATGATGATCGCGACGGCCTTCGCCGCGCCGGCCGACCTGTTCCCCGACGCGAAGCAGCGGGTACGCTGGATGGCGCTGGTGTCGGCCGCCTTCGCCATGGCCAGCGGCATCGGCCCGGTCCTGGGCGGCGCCGCCACACAGGCGCTCGGCTGGCGCGCGGCCTTCTTCATCGCGCCGATCGCGGCCGCGGGCGCCTTCTTCCTGCTGGCGCGCTACTTTCCCCGCATCCGGCCCGTGCACGACGGCAGCCGCAAGATCGACTGGCTGGGCGCGATCCTGCTCGTCATCGCCGTCGGCGCGCCGTTGGCCGCGCTGGAATTGGCGTTCGCCGGCGGCGACCACGCCCAGCCGCTGCTGGGCGCGCTGCTGGCCGTGATGGGCGTGGGCGCCATGGCCGCCCTGATTCCCATCGAGCGCCGGGTGCGTTCCCCCATCTTTCCACTGCGCGTCCTGGCCGCCCGTGAGTCGCGCCTGCTGAACGCGGCGGCGATGATGGTGGGCGCGGTCATGTTCGTGCTGATCTTCTACAGCCCCCTGCTGCTGCAGCAGGTGTTGAACTACACGCCCAGCGAGGCGGGGCTGCTGCTGACGCCGCTGGTCGCCGCGATTTCGGTGGGTAGCATCATCAACGGCCGCCTGTTCCCCAAACAGTCCGAGCCGCAGCGCCTGATGGTGTTCGGCGGCGGCCTGCTGGCCGCCGGATCGCTGATGGTGCTGCTGATCTCGCCGGGCACCTCGGCCTGGTGGATCCTGGCGGCGTTCTTCGTCAACGGCTGCGCGCTGGGCTTCCTGCTGCCCAACCTGACCCTTTTCATGCAGATGCTGAGCGAACGGCGCGACGTGGGCGTGGCCTCGGCGCTGGTGCAGACCACGCGCGCCATCGGCAGCGCGCTGGGCACCGCGGTGGTCGGCATCATTATTTCGCATAGCACGGTACTAAACGGAGTGCGCGCCGGATTGATCCTGTGTATCGTCCTGTCCCTGACCTGTGCCCTGCTGGCGCACCGGGTCAAGATGAAGAACCTCGTCACCAGCCGGAAATGAGGCACGCCCGGGACTGAACATGCGTCAACGCAATCTGCTGGATCTGCTGCTCCTGGCCGCCGTCTGGGGCGGCTCCTTCCTTTTCATGCGCCTGGCGGTCCCGGAATTCGGGCCGATTGCGCTGATCGAGCTGCGCGTAGGGCTGGCCGCGCTGGTCCTGCTGCCGTTCGCGTTGTGGCGCAACAAGCTGCCCATCATCGCCCGGCACTGGAAAGCCTTGCTGATGGTGGGCGTGCTGAACGCCGCCGTACCATTCCTGTTGTTTGCCTATGCCGCCCAATCCCTGGGCGCCGGCTTCCTGTCGGTGGCCAATGCCGTGACGCCCGTCTGGGGAGCGGTCATCGGCTGGCTGTGGCTCAAGGACAGGCTCGCCTGGACGCGTTCGTTGGGGCTGATGATAGGCGTCATCGGCATCGTCGTGCTGGTATGGGACAAGCTGAACTTCAGCGATGGCGGCACCGGACCGGCGGTCCTGGCGGCAGTGTCCGCGCCGGTGTTCTACGGTATTGCCGCCAACTGGACCAAGCGCTTCCTGAGCGGCGTGGACGCCCTGGCCAACGCCACCGGCAGCATGATAGGCGCGACCCTGGTGCTGCTGCCCCTGGCGGTCAGCCACTGGCCCGAAGCCCCCGCCTCCGCGCAAGCGTGGATCGCCACCATCCTGCTGGCCGTGGCGTGCACCGGCGCGGCTTACATCATCTTCTTCCGCCTGATCGCAAATGTCGGCCCCACCGGCGCCGTCAGCGTCACCTTCCTCGTGCCGATATTCGGCGTGCTGTGGGGTTCGTGGTTCCTGGACGAGAGCATCACGCCGTCGATCGCGGCGGGCGCCGCCATCATCCTGGTCGGCACCGCGCTGGCGCTGGGTTTGCTGAAGCGGCGCGCCTGAGCGCCAACCCTCAGTACTTGTCCGAGGTTCCCGTCAACGCGACCCCGATGCGCAGCAGCGTGTAGGAAGCCGCATCGACCCAGCGCCGCAGCCATCCCCGCCGCTGGTATTCCAGGGGCCGTATGAAGCGCCCTCCCTCCCGGATGGCCGCCTCCAGCCGCTCCTGCAGGTCCCAGGAAAACGGCTGATTGTCCACGACCACGTTGGCCTCGCGCGCCAGCAGCAGGCTGAAGGGATCGAGGTTGGACGAGCCCACGGTCGCCACGTTGTCGATCACGGCCACCTTCGCATGCAGGTAGCTCGGCATGTACTCGTAGATTTCGATGCCGTCGCGCAACAGCTGGTCGTACAGCGAGCGCGTGGCATGGTACTGCATGCGGTACTCCACCTTGCCCTGCAACAGCAGGCGCACGCGCACGCCGCGCGCGGCGGCCTTGGCGAGCGCGCGGCGAAATTGCCGGCCGGGGAAGAAATACGCGTTGGCGATCAGGATATCGCGGCGAGCATGCGCGATGCCGTAGAGATAGGCGCGCTCGAAGGTCTGGCGGAAACGCAGGTTGTCGCGCAGCACCAGCGCTGCGCGCAACTCGCCGCAAGGCGCTACGGACGCGTGCCGCGGCTTCAGCAGGCGCATGCGGTTCCAATCGCGCGGATGGCGGCGCAGACGCGCCCAGTTCAGCCGCACCCACAGCAGTTCCTGGGCATAGGCGGCTTCGGTGACCAGCGGTCCCTGCACCTGCACCGCGAAATCGAAGCGCGGTCCGGTAATGCCGTCCGTGGGGTCGCGGTCATCGTAGTCGTCGATGATGTTGATGCCGCCGATGAAGGCGATGCGCCCGTCCACCACCGTGACCTTGCGATGCAGGCGCCTCAGCCTGCTGCGCGACGGAATATAGCGCGCGAACCAGCGCGGCTCAGGACGAAATATGCGGCACTGCGCGCCGGCGTTGGTCAGCCGCGTGCGCAAGGGCTCGACGAACCCGGCGCTGCCAAAGCCATCCAGCACAACGCGCACCTTGACCCCGCGTCGCGCGGCCGCCTCCAGGCTATCCAATACCAGGGAGCCGGTACGATCCGGAGTGAAGATATAGGTTTCCAGGTGCACGCTGAATCGGGCGGCGTCGATGGCCGCGAGCAGCGCGGGAAAGAAGTCGGAGCCGTTCTGGAGCAACTGGACGTCGTTGCCCATCGTCCAGTCCAGCTTGGACTGCTCGGCCCTCACGGCAGTTCCAGCTCGGCCAGCAAGGGAGAATGATCGGAAAGCCTGGCCCATTCGCGGCCGCGCAGCACGCGGGCACTGCGCACGGCAAAGCCGCGCTGGTAGATGCGGTCCAGGCGGAACCACGGGAACACCGCGGGGAACGTGCGCGGCGGCGGCAGCAACAGGCGCGAGTTGCCGTCCATGCCGAGCTGGTTGGTGCGCTCCATGATGGACACGCCACTGTTGGGCAGTCCGCGCAGCGCGTTGCTCAGCCGCTTCACGGAGTCGCGCAGGCGCGGCAGTTCGCCGCCATGGCTGCGCGGGGCATGCGAGAACACCTCGTACAAGCCCAGCTGCTGCACGAACAGAGGCGCCAGGCGGTCGCCCCAGTCATTGAAATCGCCCGCGATCAAAATGGGCTCGCCGTCCGGCACCATGCGCCGGATGCGCTCGGTCAGCGCCAGGATCTGGCGGCTGCGGCTGGTGGCGAACAATCCCAGATGCACGACGAAGCAATGCACCGCGCGCCCGTCGAGCTCGATCCGGGCATGCAGCAGCCCGCGCTGCTCAAGCCGGTGATCGGAAATATCCTGGTTCTCATGGTCGAGAATGGGAAAGCGCGATAACAGCGCGTTGCCGTGGTCCGTCTCGTGACGGACGGCGTTGCGGCCATAGGCGACGTCCAGCCGCAACGCGGCGGCTAGGGATTCGTGCTGGGCGTCGAGCAGCGATTTCTGCTCGTTGCGGCCTTGCACCTCCTGCAGGAAGACCAGGTCGGGGCGCAGGCCGTAAAGGCCCAGGCGCAATTCATTCAGCGAGTCGCGCCGGCCCAATGCCGAGCGGCCCTTGTGGATGTTGTAGCTGACGACACGGATGAGCGACATAGAGGAAATGGCGTCTTTCAAAGCAGGCGGCAGTGCCAGATTACCTCAGTTCAGGGAGCCCACCGCCAGAGATTACGGAGCTTCCCGTACGAAGCGAAATCAGTCCATCAACATAAACAACCCAGACAACTCGGCTCCATATCGCATAGTTGCCTATCCAGCCTGCAGCTGTTTGCTGGACATCATAGCGAAAAGGAAAGATACCTCTACCAGCGTCGGGGGCAAGAACTATTAGTTCCCCAGTTAATTTCCCTGGAGTTCACATCGTCTCCAACTCACCACAAATTGACCGTACTGCTGTATACGAACTTCATTTGGAACTCCATGCAGTCGCTCTTTACAGTATGTACTTAGCAAGCCGAAATTTCGCTCTGTGCCAACTATAGGAACGCCACCTTTTGATATAAGTTGCGCTATCAATCCTCTTCCTGCCGCTTCTTCAGCATTCGCCAGAGAAAAAGGTGCATTCGTAAAAACGCCCAAGCCGTACAAGTTGTACGCTTTCAACGAATCGCTTTTCATAAATACCGGATACAACGCCTCAAAAGGCAAGGCGGCACCCCAAACGACCACAACTTGGCGAGGAAAGTCTTTAAGTTTTTGTAGCGTCTGATGGGAATACAGTTGAAAACCTCGGGACTCCGAAAAAACGGAGTTCGCGTTAAAAATAGCGGCCGCCCCTAATGCGACTATAGAAATACGTCTGAGGAAAATCCGCCAGACTCCACCACCATCGTGCTGCCCCCCCGACACCAAAAGTGGGGCAACCAAAAGCAGAGATATGACAGGTATATAAACTCGCAGAACGCCCGGCCGCCCCAACATTCCTAACGCGAAGATAGCTAAAAGGCTCAGCGCCCATGCCGCAGCTACCTTTCGACTCGGTAGTACGAAAGCCAAAAACAATGCCGCAACAACTAGGGGTAATAAAGCAGGTCGCGCTAGCGCTTTTAGCCCGATCCAACCATTAGCTAGCGCATTGCCTTGAAGGGAGACCGGCCCCAGTTCCGCAAGCATTGCTTTTAAAGAAACCGGATTTACGACGTTTGAATCGACGAAGAACCATGACCGAATCAAGTCAATGTCATTCGCTGTATAGCCATGTCGATCAAGAATTTCCGGATGCTTTTTTAGCTCAGCATCTGCTCCAAAATCCGTAATTGGCGCGCGAACGGGGTTTAACTCATTGAAGACTTTCCAAGCATCGCCTTGGTAAGCTTTGTGATCAGCCATGGCAGCTACGCCGATCGCAAGCGAAAGAACGATCGCAGCAAGTTGCGCGTAGCGATCTGTGGCGAATTTCTTCCACGGAAGAAGGGGCGACGCCACAAGCAGGACAAGCAGGAATTCATGACTGCGAACGAGATAGCCGCAGAAGGCGAGAATGCATCCGGCAAACAGCGCTTTCTTGTTCTCCTGCCGACTATAAAGATACCAGCAGATCAGCGCAGCAAGGGTGAGCAAACCGGCGTTTATCGTAAATTGTGGAAAAAGAACCGGACGCACCAACAAAAGCACCAGTACGGCTAATGACATTAACCAGTTCCAGCCCAATTTCCGCAAACCATGCAGTATTACCGCCCCGACGGACACGAGTACGGCAGTCGTTGCAATCGAATAACCGAGAATTCCATTTATTTGCGGGATGGCCCGCACCAGATACCCCCAGAATATATTCGAAAAAACCAAATGAGGCATGCCGGCCCCGGCAAGACCATAGCCATGCGCTACCATGGACATGGCGACGTCGTCGTTAGTCTCCCAATAAGGCTCAAAGACTAGGCAGAGAAGAGAAAATAAGCCAGCGGAAATAACAAAATCCTGTAAAAAGCCAGGATTTTTCTGATTCGAGGGCGCGAAATCTGAACTACCCACGAGCAGCCGCCATTATGTTCAGCACGATTAACTCCCCCTTTGGCATTTTCAAAGTCCTTCGGATATTGTGTTGAAATTTCCCTTGTTGCAAAGAGCGGCATTTTCAACCGTCCTGCAAAATTCGAGCCAAGCGACTTGATATGGTCGCCATACCACGCCTCGAAGATTCGCGTTAGCGCGAATCATGACGCCGGCAAGTTTACGAGGCCGTCTGCATCACTTCGTCGAGCGCCCCTAGTAAACACCCGGCAACCAGACGTCGCAGCTTAAACTTGCTGCCAAACTCCGTCGGATGAGTGAAAAAAGTGCTGGCCGTACGATGCGCTTGATACAAGACATCGCACGGCCAGCACTTACGGCGGAATATTGATATTTCTCATCGTCCAAAAAATTAAGACTTCAGAGAAAGAGAAGCGCCTCTGGCCCTTCTGGGGCGTTACTTCGCCTCTACGTTACGCAACCGGATGTGCAGTTCGCGCAATTGCTTCTCGTCGACCTCGGACGGCGCCTGGGTCAGCAGGCACTGGGCGCGCTGGGTCTTCGGGAAAGCGATCACGTCGCGGATCGACTCGGCGCCGGTCATCATCGTCACGATGCGGTCCAGGCCGAAGGCGATGCCGCCATGCGGAGGGGCGCCGTACTGCAGCGCGTCCAGCAGGAAGCCGAACTTCTCGCGGGCTTCCTCGGCGCCGATCTTCAGCGCGCGGAACACCTTGCTCTGCACTTCCTCGCGGTGGATACGGACCGAACCGCCGCCGATTTCCCAACCGTTGAGCACCATGTCGTAGGCCTTGGCGAAGGCCTTGCTGGGATCGGATTCGAGGAAATCCTCGTGGCCGTCCTTGGGGCTGGTGAAGGGGTGGTGGGCGGCGGTGTAGCGGCCGTCTTCCTCGTCGTATTCGAACATCGGGAAGTCGACCACCCACAGCGGCTTCCAGCCGGCGGTCGACAGGCCGGTCTTCTTCCCGAATTCGCTGTGACCGATCTTCACGCGCAGCGCGCCGATGGCGTCGTTGACGACCTTTTCGCGGTCGGCGCCGAAGAAAATGATGTCGCCGTCTTGCGCGCCGGTGCGCTTGACCAGTTCGGCCAAGGCAGCGTCATGCAGGTTCTTGACGATGGGCGATTGCATGCCGTCGCGGCCCTTGGCCACGTCGTTGACCTTGATGTAGGCCAGGCCCTTGGCGCCGTAGATGCCGACGAACTGGGTGTAGCCGTCGATCTCGCTGCGCGACATCTCGGCACCGCCCGGCACGCGCAGGGCGACCACGCGGCTGCCCGGCGCCGTGGCGGCGGCGGCGAACACCTTGAAGTCCACGTCGCGCATGACGTCGGTCATGTCGGTGAATTCCAGGTTCACGCGCAGGTCCGGCTTGTCGGAGCCGTAGCGGCGCATGGCTTCGGTCCAGGGCATGATCGGGAACGGCGAGGGCAGCTCCACGTCCTGCACCACCTTGAACACGTGGCGGATCATGTTTTCGAAGATCTCACGGATCTCGACTTCGCTCAGGAACGAGGTTTCGCAATCGATCTGCGTGAATTCGGGCTGGCGGTCGGCGCGCAGGTCTTCGTCGCGGAAGCACTTCGTGATCTGGTAGTAGCGGTCGAAGCCCGACACCATCAGCATCTGCTTGAACAGCTGCGGCGATTGCGGCAGCGCGAAGAAGTGACCGGCGTTCACGCGCGAGGGCACGAGGTAGTCGCGCGCGCCTTCGGGCGTGCTCTTGGTCAGCATCGGGGTTTCGATGTCGATGAAGCCCAGCTGGTCCAGGAACTTGCGCACTTCGATGGACACGCGGTAGCGCAGCATCAGGTTGCGCTGCATCTGCGGACGGCGCAGGTCCAGCACGCGGTGCGTGAGGCGGGTGGTTTCCGACAGGTTGTCGTCGTCCAGCTGGAACGGCGGCGTGACCGACGCGTTCAGGATTTCGACTTCCTTGCAGAGCACTTCGACTTCGCCCGAGGCCAGCTCGGTGTTGGCGGTGCCCGCCGGACGCTCGCGCACCAGGCCGGTGACGCGGATGCAGAATTCGTTGCGCAGGCGCTCCGCGGTGGCGAAGGCGGCGTTGTCCGGATCGAACACGATCTGGGCCAGGCCCGCGCGGTCGCGCAAGTCGATGAAAATGACCCCGCCGTGGTCGCGGCGGCGATTCACCCAGCCGTACAGGGTGACAGTCTGGCCGAGATGGTCACGGCAAACCTGGCCGGTGTAGCAGGTACGCATGCGGGATGACTCCGTTTTATGTGCTTGGTTGTAGCGTAAGGGTTACGAATCGGCGCGAGGCGCGTCTTGCGCGCCAGGCGTCGGGACGGGCGCGGCCGGCCGATCCGCCGGCACGAAAGCCGGGGCCGGGGCAACCACGCCCATGGAAACGATGTACTTCAATGCGGCGTCCACGCTCATCTGCAGGTCGACCACGTCGGCGCGCGGCATCATCAGGAAGAAGCCGGACGTCGGATTCGGCGTGGTCGGCACGTAGACGCTGATGTGGTCGCCGGGCAGATTGTCGGCGACCTCGCCGCTGGGCGTGCCGGTGACGAACGCGATGGTCCAGCTGCCGGCGCGCGGATACTGCACCAGCACCGCGCGGCGGAACGCCTGCCCGTTCGGCGCCAGCACGGTATCGCTGACCTGCTTGACCGAGTTGTAGATGGACCGCACCAGGGGAATGCGTCCCAGCAGGCTTTCCCACTGGTCCACCATGGTACGGCCGATCAGGTTGGCCGCGAATATGCCCGTCAACAGCACCACCACCACCACCAGGACGAAGCGGAAACCGGGAATGTCGATGCCGAACAGCGATTCGGACGACAGAAAGCCAGGCACGAACCCTTCCAGGGTCGCGACCAGCAGTCCCAGTACCCACACCGTGATGACCAGGGGAACCCAGATCAGCAGGCCGGTGATGAAGTACTTCTTGATGACGCGCATACGCATCGGAGGCGCTCTAGGAAGCCGCGCTGCCGGTGGCGGGCGCCGCCGGGGCGGCCGCGGCAGCCGGTGCCGCGCTTTCCGCCGGCGCGGGGGTGCTGGCCGGCGTGCTCGCCGTCGCGCCCTGGCTGCCGCCGTTGCCATTGCCACGGAAATCCGTGACATACCAGCCGGAGCCCTTGAGCTGGAATCCAGCCGCGGTCACCTGCTTGGAGAACGTGCTCTGGCCGCATTCGGGGCAGACCGAAAGCGGCGCATCGGAAATCTTCTGCAAGACGTCTTTGGCATGGCCGCAGGCGCTGCATTTGTACGCGTAAATGGGCATCGAGGGGCTCCCAGGCGCGGGCCCGGCATATCAAAAGCCGCCTGGCACCGGATGGAATATCCGGGGTCGGATCGGGTCGAAAACCGGATCCGGGCCAAAGCGGCGGGTGGGCGAGGCCGGAAAAAATACGGGGAAAGTCTTGAATTTTAGCGGTTTTTCATGAACCCTCGGTGTCCGCCCCCGACGGCCCGCCCGGCGGGCCCCGCCAGGGGCGCCGCCCTATACCGGAAGCAGGAACATGACGGCCGCCACCAGCGTCGGCGCCAGGGCCGACAGGAACAGCCGGCCGGACGAAATGCTGCCGTCCGGGAAATGGTTCTTCAGGATGGCGAAACCGGCCGGATTGGGCGCGTTGGCGATGACGGTCAGGCCGCCGCCGGTCACGGCGCCGGCCACCAGCATATAGCGCCAGGCTTCGTTAGTGCCTTCGACGAGCGACCCCAGGTAGGTGAGCGCCGCGTTGTCGGTAATGGCCGTGAGCGCGGTGGCGCCCCAGAACAGGACGAAGGGCTCCAGCCCGCCCAGCAGATCCTGCAGCCACCATTTCTGCAGGCCGCCCAACACGACCAGCCCGGCCAGGAAAAAGCCCACCATCAGCCCTTCCTTGATCATCAGGCGATTCTGGTGGCGCTTGTAGGCTTCCGAGAAGCCGATGAACATCATCAGCAAGCCCAGGAAAATGGCCGGATGGTGCGCGCTGAGCACCACCGCGACCAGGAAGGCCAGGTGCACCAGCATGACCACCACGGGCACCGGAGGACGCGAATCCGCGCCTTCCGGCGCGTCCACGCCGCCGCCGGTGCCCACCGAGCGCTCCAGCAGCGCCTTGCGGCAAACCAGCGTCAACAGGGCCGCATTCAGGCAGACCGCCACGGCGGCGCGCCAGCCGAAGTGCTGCAGCATAAAGGCGGAATCCCAGCCGAACGTGGACGCCACCATCAGCACCGGCGGCGCGGCGTAGGACGTCAGCACCCCGCCGATGGACACGTTGACGAACAGCACGCCCAGCGTCAGGTACTTGAAGCCCGCGCGCCCGCTGGTGCGGAAATAGGCGTCGCGCAGCAGGATGGCGGCCAGCGTCATGGCGGCGGGCTCGGTGATGAACGAACCGCCCAGCGGCACCAGCGACATCACGACGAAGAACGTGGCCAGCTCGCGCCGCAGCGGCAGCGCGCGCGCCACCAACCGAACCAGCAGCCCCACCAGCTCCAGGATGGGCCGGCTGGCCGCCACCACCATGATGACGAAGACGAACAGCGGCTCGGTGAAGTTGCGCGTGTCCATGTACTCGATGGCATGCGACGGCCCCGCCAGGGCCGCCAACGCCACGATCAGCACGAACGCCCACACGCCGAAGACGGCCTCGACCTCGGAGAACAGGTGCCAGAAACCCGCGTGCGGCCCGCCGCGATGCGCGAGCCGCGCGAAGGCGGGAACCGAGAAGGTATGAATAACCGCCACGGCGAACAGAAGGGTGGCGATGATCTCGATGGACGAAGGCATGGACAGAACTTCCAGGAGGGGATTCGGGCACAGCCGCTGATCGGCATCGGCAACCGGACGAGCGCTGCAATATACCGCAGCGCTCCTGCCCGGCACCGGACTGCGCGCGGATCGTCCGCCTGCCGCCGCGGCCGATCCCCGCAGCAAAGCCCGCGATGGTGCGCAGAAGCGCCGCAACAGGCAATTGTGGATAGCACTAGCTGTTCTTCGGTACGGGCAGCTCCTATAAGCGTCGCCCCGATACGGCGGTCAAACACGACGCCAGGCCGCCCGATCGCTCACACGCGCGCTGCTACGCGATCGGCGCCGGCGGTTCCCCGCCTTGCTGCGCGGCCTTCATTTCCATCAACAGGCTGTGCAACATCTCGGTCGACAGGCCGTGCAGCACCAGGCGATAGCCGGCGCGCAGGGTCGACATCGGCACCAGCGGGTGATTGTTGTTGACCAGAATCAAGTGTTGCGGCGCCCCCAGCAGCTTGGCCGCGTAGATGCCGATGGTCTCGTCGAGCTGCAGGGAATTCGCCGCGCGCCAGAAGTCGTTGTCGGTCAGCATCAGCTGGTAGAGCGGCGTGAAGAGCTCGATCGCGCTTTGCAGGTCCAGGAAGTTCAGCTTGCCCCGGGGCATGTCTTCCAGCAACAAATCGGGATCCCGGATCATCGAGAAATCGACGCGTTCGGGCGCGTGCATTTCGACGCCCGCATCGCGCAGCGCCTGATTCAGCCGGATGACGAAGTTGAACAGGTTCAGGTCGTGCTTGACGAAAAGATCGTCCTTCAGATCGTCGATGTTGCGCGGCTCCAGCGGCGTGGTCGTGACGCGCACGGGCGAGTTGGCCGCGATGAAGGACAGGATCTGCGCGCCCAGGTGGAAGTGCCGCAGGATGAGCCAGTTGGCCTCCGGCGACACGAAGCGCTTGAGCCCCCATGCCAGGATGCGGTGCAGCAACCGCGAATGCGACCAGCGGCGCGGCAGGAAGGTCTTGACGACCTGGATCAGGATGATGAACGCGCGCGCCAGCGGCCGCAGAAACGGCAGCAGATACTGGCGCGAGGCGCAGCTGGAATCGGTCAGCCAGGCCTTCTTCACCTTGTCCGGCAAGGGCGTACTGCGATCCAGGTAAAGGGCCAGCCAGGGGCTGGGATCGGCGGGATCATGCTCCCGGGAGAGGAACTCCGGTTCCTGGTTCATGCCCGGTCGTCCTCCATCACGTGATGAAACTGCATCAGGTACAGCGCGGCCGTGCGGCGCGCGGTATCGACGATGCGCCGCTCGGCGAGGCCGTCTTCGTCGCAATCCAGCGCCAGCTCCACCGCCGACAGCCAGCGCGCCAGGTGGTGTTCGTCGTTGTGGCCGTGGTATTCGAGGAAGCGGAAGGCATCGGGCGGCAGCGACAGGCTGGCCTTGAGCAGGGGCAGCAGCGCCGGCACGATGCGCTGGCCGGTGCCTTCGATGATGTAGATGGCGCCCAGCAGCCCGATCGGATCGCGCGTGGCCGCCAGTCCGTGCAGATAGGCGTTGAGCGCCTCGCCGCCCGGATTGCGGCGCAGGGCATCGATGTCGGCCACCGCGCCGCCCGCCTCGCGATAGTCGCTGAACAGGATCTCGAAGTCGTTCTGTTCTTCGCCGGCATGCGTGTCGATCAGCGCCGCCAGGGGCGCATACTGCTCGGACAGCGAGGCCGCGCCTTCGCGCATCCACTTGCTGCCCTCGCGCACCTGCGGAATCCAGTTCTCCATCCAGTTGAGGTAATCGGCGGTCTGGAAGCGCCGGTCGCGCAGGCGCCGCACCACCGGCGTGCGCCAGACCCGCGAGCGGTAGTCGTGCCAGATCGCCGCCAGCTCGGTCAGCAACTGGCCCAGGCCCTGCGGCGCCATTTCCGGATCGTGCGGCGGAGCGATCGCTTCCGCATCGCCGCTGTGTGCATCCTCGCGGGCCGCCGGGGCCGCTCGCGCGGGCGCTGCGGCCACCGCCGGCCGATCGTGCACGGCCTCGGCTTCCAGCAGCATGTAGGCGGCCATGAAGCGTCCGGATTCGGGGATGTAGCAGAAGATCTGCTCGCCCGGCTTCACCTCGCGCGTCTCCAGGAATTCCGCCAGCATGATCAGGATGGAAGCCGCGCCCGTGTTGCCTCGCCACGCCAGATTGCTGAACCAGCGGTCGCGGGGAATCACCAGGCCGGCCTTCTCCATCAGGTCTTCGACCACGGGGATGAATTTCTCGGACGAGTAATGGCACAGGAAGTGATCCACCTGATCCGGATCCACCCAGCCGTCGCGCACCAGCTTGGCGTACTCATGGATGCCGATATCGAACAGATGCGGCAGCAGGCGGATGTCCTGGCGCAAGGAGAGCGCGCCATCGGTCTCCGCCTCGTTCCACGAGGGGTAGTCCAGGTGCCCTTTCGCGCGGTCGGCCGACAACCCCAGCTGCATGCACACCGGGTAGTCGCCGGAGAAGGAGCGCTGGTGCACCCACTTCAGGCGCAGGCGCACGCCCTGCGATGCCCCGGGCAGCGGCCGCCCGGTATTGCCGAGCAGCACCGCCCCCGCGCCATCCGACAGCATCCAGCGCAGGAAGTGGGCGTCGAAATCGGCGTCGTACCCTCTCGCGGCGAAGCGCGAGCGCTTGAACAGCCGCGAGGGGAGTTCGCTGGCCACCGCCAGCGCGCTGGCGTGGCCGCCCATTTCCACGCCCTGCGCGGCGACCTGGATGGCCGACACGCCCGCCGCGCAGATGCCGTGCACGGACAGCGTTTCCATGGGCGGAGCGGCCAACTCGCCCTGGATCATGTTCGAGAATCCCGGCATCAGCGCATCCCCGCCGGATGAGCCGCTGGCCAGCAGCGACACGTCCGCCAGATCGCTATCGCCGCGCCGCAGGCAATCGCGGATGGCGTTGGCCGCCAGCTGCGCGTTGCTGAAGACGGTGGCGCCCTCGGCGTCGATCGCGTAGTAGCGTTGCTTGATGCCGTTCTCGGCCAGGATGCGGCTCTTGATCCGGCCGGACAGGCGGTTCAACGGGGCGATGTAGCTGTCCATGGCCTCGTTGGACACGGGTTCGCCCGGCATGAAATAGCCGGCGCTCTCCAGATAGACGCGATGAAACGCAATAGGCATGGCGGGTCTCTTGTGGATGAATGGATTGCGGCGCTAGCGGACGTGCTCGGGCGCCATGCGCGAACGGCTGCGGAAACGCGGCAGGAACGTGCCCAGCGCGAAGACGCGGAACATATAGGGCGTCAGCCCGCGCTCGTTCAATGCCGGGTGCACGCGGTCGCGGTAGCGTTCGCGGTGCAGATGGGTCAGCTCGGACCAATGCGCGCGTGAATGCTCGTGGTGCGCGGTGTGCAGGCCGATGTTGAAGAGCAGCGGATTGACCAGCCCCTCGAAATTGCGCGCGTAGTCCAGCCCCGCGACGGACCGCGGGCCGCCGTCGGCGTGCGCATGTTGTAGATAGTTCGTGGCCAGCAGCCAATGCAGGCCGTGCAGCTGCGGGATGATGACGAATACCAGGGCCTTCGCGGGATTCAGCGCCAACAGGCCGCCCCACAGCCCCAGCCAGGCGCCGTACTGCGCCATGCAGTAGCGCCACGCGCCCGGCCAGTGGCGGCGCAGCCGGCCCAGCCAGGTGAAGAACAGCGGATACAGCACCCAGACGGCCTGCAGCGGGTGGAGGAGATAGCCCCACAGATGGTTGGTGTCGCCCCCGAAACGGTAAGTGCGCGCCGCATCGAGCGCGCCGTGCCGGTAGCGGTGATGATTGGCCACGTGGGCCGGATAGAACACGAACGTGGGATGCCCCTGCAGCAAGGTGATCCAGAAATCGGTGGCGCGGTTGGCCCAGCGGCCGCGCCACATCCGCAGGTGCGTGTGGTTGTGATGGATGACGCCGATGCCCAGGGTCAGGAACAGCATCAAGCCGTACAGGGGCCACCAGAATCCGTGCACCCATTGCCAGGCCGCCAGCACGGGCTGGGCGGCCAGGTAGGCCAGGCTTTGCCAGTCGCGCCGGTTGCGCAGCGACGGCAGCCGCGACAGCGCCTCAGGCCCGTCCGCCAAGCGATTCTCGCTGCCGGAAGGCATCCAGCTGGGGGGCCGCCGCCTCGGCCTTGAGCCGGGTGCGGAACAGGCGGTCCATGAAGGTGAACTGGAAGCCGTAGTTGCCGTTGTAGCAGGCATGGTGCAGATGATGGCGGCGACTGGCGGCGAACCAGTGCGCGTAGGACACGCGGGGAAAGAAGTCGTAGTTGGCGTGCCCGATGCAATTGAAGAACAGGCTAAAGAGCGGCACGGAGGCCAGCGACCAGAAGCTGAAATCGTGCAGCACCATGGGCAGCAGGATCACGTTGCCCAGCATCAGCGCTTCGACCGGATGGAAGCTGTAGGTGGAGAATGGCGTGGTCACGACCGAACGGTGATGCGGCAGGTGGAAGCGGCGCAGCGGCCGGGTGTGCAGCAGCCGGTGGTTGACCCAGAAGTGCACGTCGTTCCAGGCCACCAGCACCAGGATCTCGACCAGGATCTGTCGCCAGCCGGCATCCGGATCCAGGTGCGCCCATCCCAGCTGCAGCAGACCCCACGGGAAAATCATGCCCGTGCCGAACAGCAGGATGGACAGGCCGGACTGGGCGAACTCGCGCCGCAGCTGGCCGGGCGCGATCGGGCGCGGATCCAGGGCGCGCCCGATGCCCAGGGCGGGCAGGAGGTAGTGCGTCAACAGCCAGGTGGCCGCGCCGAAAACCAGATAGATGCCACCGAAGAACAGCAAGCCCGCCAGCATCACCTGCCAGGCGGACAAGGCTTCAAAAGCTTGGGCCATGAACGTTTTGTTTCACCCCGAAGAATGGCCGCATCATAAGCAATCCGTCAGCTTCCCGGTAGGTCATTTATTACCAAATGAATCCGAACGCCACAAAGCTGGCGGGTTGCCTACGCGCGGCGCTTCCCTACTGGGGATACTGGCGATTGAGTCCGGCCACTGCCGCTTCCATCCGGGCGGCCACCGCCGCGCTGGCGCGCGGCATGGGTTGCCGCAGTTCCGCGCTCAGCAGCCCCTGGCGGTCCAGCTGGGCCTTCACTGGGCCGGGATTGGGCTCGGCGAACGCCAGCTGGATCACCGGGACCAGCGCATGGAACAGCGCCCTGGCCTGGTCCAGCTGTTGCGCCCGCACCGCGCGATGCATGGCCACGAACAGGTCCGGCCGGATGTGCGCCGCCGCCGCGATCATGCCGGCGCCGCCCAGGCACAGTAGCGACAGCGACTGCAGGTCCTCGCCCGCCAGCACATTCATGTTGCCGTCGGCGATCAGCGCGACCGTCTTCTCCAGCGAACCGCCGCAATCCTTGATCGCGGCGATGTTCGGATGCGCCGCGAGCGCGAGCAGGGTCGAGGTATCGAGCGTCGCGCCCGTCCGGTATGGAATGTCGTAAAGCACCAGGGGAAAGCGCGAGGCATCGGCCAGACAGCGGAAATACGCGGCGGCGCCTTCCTGACCGGGGCGCACGTAGTACGGCGCGGGAGCCAGGATGCCGGCCAGCGGGCGCGTGCCGAAGGCCGCCAGGCGCTGCAGCACGTGCCCCTGGTGATTGCCGGCCAGGCCCATCATGACGGGCAGCGCGCCCGCCTCGGTCAGCACGGCGTCCAGCACGGCCAGTTGTTCGGCGTCGTCCAGGGCCGCGGCCTCGCCCGTGCTGCCGCACACGACCAGTCCGTCCACGCCCGCGGCGGCATAGTGGCGCACCAGCCGGCGCAAGGCCCCGCCGTCGACGGCGCCGCCGGAAAACGGCGTGACGAGAGGCACCCAGACGCCCTGGATCGGGGATTGATGACGAGATTGCATGTGAACACTCCTTCGGTGTAGGACCGTGGTTGGACCGTACAGAAGTGCTCGGGATATCAGAGGGGATGCGCGGACGGCGCAAAGCGCCGCCAGGAGGCCGCTGTTCCGTCGCCCATCTGACGGAACAGCATGCTCCGGTCAGATGAGCGGCTGTTTTTTGGATTTCAGGCCGGCGCAAGCCAGCACCACGCCGAGGGCGCGGAGCAGGAAAGCGGATGGGTTGGCCTGATGAATCATGAATCGGGTATTGCGGTTGGCGACTGGCGCGGGAAACACAGAAGCGGAAATCTACCGGGAGCCCGCCACCGTGTCAACGGCGATGGCGCGCCGCGCCCGGGCGCGGGAGGAAGTCAGCCCAGGCTCGCCAGGAACACCGCGCACAGCGCTTCCATGCCCTTGCGGTCGTCTTCGTCGAAGCGGTCCGGCACCGGGCTGTCCACGTCCCAGACGCCGATCAGTTGGCCCGCCAGGACCAGGGGCACGACGATCTCGGAACGCGAGGCCGCGTCGCAGGCGATGTGGCCCGGGAACGCATGCACGTCGGGCACCAGCTGGGTCTGGCGCTGGCTGGCGGCAGCGCCGCACACGCCGCGGTTCAGCGGAATGCGCACGCAGGCCGGCTTGCCCTGGAAGGGGCCCAACACCAGTTCGGTGCCATCGAAGAAATAGAAGCCCGCCCAGTTCAGGTCGGGCAAGGCTTGATAGGCCAGCGCGCTCAGGTTGGCGGCATTGGCGATGCGGTCGCGCTCGCCATCCAGCAGGGCGCGGGCCTGGACGGCCAGCTCGGCATACAGGGCGGCCTTGGTGTCGGCGGTGATCGGGGCGGCTTCGAACATGGCGGAAATGTAACTGTACAGGCGATTATCGGTGCAGGTGATTTTAGGGGTTCCGGCCATTATGGGGGCCGGGCCCCTGCCGTGTGGGACAATACTTTTCGCTGTTTTTTACATCCGGGCCTTCCGAAGGGAAAAAAACGCCCGTCTCTTCCCACTCTTCTTGATCAAGAAGCACTCCATGGACAAGCCTCTCGAACCAGCGTTTTCCTTCTCGGAACGCGCCCAGCAACTCACCAGCTCTGCCATCCGCGAGATCCTCAAGGTAACCGAGCGTCCCGAAGTCATTTCGTTCGCCGGCGGCCTGCCGGCGCCCGGCGGCTTCCCGGTAGAAGTGGTGCGAGAGGCATTCGACAAGGTATTGGCCACCAACGGCCGCGCCGCCCTGCAGTACGGCCCGACCGAGGGCTACGCGCCCCTGCGCCAATGGGTCGCCGACGACCTGAACGCCGCGGGCGCCAGCGTCACCGCCGACCAGATCCTGATCGTGTCGGGCTCGCAGCAGGCGCTCGATCTGCTGGGCAAGGTGCTGATCGACAAGGACAGCAAGGTGCTGGTCGAGGATCCCAGCTACCTGGGCGCCCTGCAATCGTTCAGCCTGTACCAGCCGAAGTTCACGCCGGTCGCCACGGATGAAGGCGGCCTGATTCCGCAAGCCATCACCCCGGAACTGGCCGACGGCGCGCGCTTCCTGTACGCGCTGCCCAATTTCCAGAACCCCACCGGCCGCACGCTCAACCTGGAACGCCGCGTGGCGCTGGTCAAGCGCGCCGCGGAACTGAACCTGACCATCGTCGAAGACGATCCCTACGGTGAACTGCGCTACGCGGGCGAGCCGCAGCCGGGCCTGATCGCGCTGGCCGCCGAGCACGGCGCCAACGTCGTCCGCCTGGGCACCTTCTCGAAGGTGCTGGCGCCGGGCCTGCGCCTGGGCTACATCGCCGCCGCGCGCCCGCTCATCAACAAACTGGTGCAGGCCAAGCAAGCCACCGACCTGCACACGCCCACGCTGACCCAGATGGCCGTGTACGAGATCGTCAAGGGCGGCTTCCTGAAAGAGCACCTGCCCAATGTGCGCGAAATCTACCGCGCCCAGGGCAGCTGCATGCTGGACGCCATCTCGCGCGAGTTCCCGTCCACCGTCACCTGGACCAGGCCCGAAGGCGGCATGTTCATCTGGCTGACGCTGCCGGAGCACATCGACAGCACCAAGCTGCTGGAGAAGGCCATCGCCCAGAACGTGGCGTTCGTGCCCGGCGCGCCCTTCTACTGCGGCGCCGGCAAGTCCAATACGCTGCGCCTGAGCTTCGCCACCGTGCCGGAAGACAAGATCCGCACCGGCATCGCCATCCTGGGCAAGCTGCTGCGCGAAGAGTAGGTCCCCCCCCCCGAAGCGCCTTCGGCGCTTCCCCCCAGGGGGGCGCCGCTACGGACCGGCGGAGCCGGATCCGTGCGGCCCCGCTTGGGGGCGGCGCCTCAGTGTCTGACACCCTTACGACAAGACGCTACAGGCTCGAAGCAACGCTTCCCAGGTGTCTGACACCGGTCATGGGCGCCAACATCTCCGCAATCCGTACCGGCCTCTCGTACGGGTGTCAGACACGAGCGCAGCGGCATCCGGAAACAACGGCTGGGCACAGTGCCCGGCCGCCATTGTTTTATGCTGTCGGTTTTCCAATCTCCTTCTGCCGTAACAGTGAGCACCTCACCTCAGTCCCCCGTCGACCTCAGCGATATCGTCTTCACCGACTGGGTCGAACGCTGGCTGCCGAAATCGTGGCGGCCGTATGCCCGGCTTTGCCGCCTGGACCGCCCGATCGGCACCTGGCTGACGCTGCTGCCCGCGATCGCCGCGCTGGTGCAGGCCGCGGGCGGCCTGCCGGACCTGCGGCGCCTGATCGTGTTTTCGCTGGGCGCCCTGCTCATGCGCGGCATCGGCTGCACCGTCAACGACATGTGCGACCGCAACTTCGACAAGCACGTCGAGCGCACGCGCTTCCGCCCGCTGACCAGCGGCCAGCTCACGATGAAGAACGCGGTCTGGTTCCTGCTCGGGCAATTGCTGGTCTGCGGGTCGCTGCTGTTCTTCCTGAACGACATGAGCCGCTGGCTGGCGGTGGCGGTGCTGCCCTTCGTCTTCATCTATCCGCTGTGCAAGCGCGTCACGTACTGGCCGCAGGTCGTGCTGGGCATCTGCTTCAACTGGGGCATGCTCATGGCCTGGTCGGACACCCAGAATCACGTGCCGCTGGCCGCCATCGCGATGTGGGCGGGCGCCGTGCTGTGGCAGGTGGGCTATGACAGCATCTACGCGTACGTGGACGTGCGGGACGACCGCAGCCTGGGCCTGCATTCCACCGCCATGCGTTTCGGCGACCAGGGCAAGCTCTGGATCGGCGGCTTCTACCTGGGCACCATCGTGCTGTGGGCCTGGGGCGGCTACGCCATCGGCCTGTCGTGGGCCTACCAGGTCGGCATGGCCGCGGTGGCTATCCACCTGGCATGGCAGCTGAAAGTGTTCGACATCCAGCGTCCCGACCGCAATTTCATGCTGTTCCGCGCCAACCTCTGGCTGGGCGCCTTGCTGGTGGCCGCCGCGCTGGCCGGCACGCTGATCCGCTGAGGCGCGTTGCCTGGCGGGCCAGCGCGGGCGATGATAGGCCTATCGCACTGCACTTACGGAGATTCGCATGCCTGCTTTGCTCAAATCCCTGGCCCTGGCGGCCGTGGCGGCCGCCACCCTCGGAGCCTCCCCGGCCCAGGCCGCCGGCGACTGCTCGGCGCTGCGCGGCTGCGCCGCCAAGTTCTGCCACATCGAGAACGACATCGCCGCCGCCCAGGCGCAGAACAACACCCGCCGCGAAGCCGGCTTGCGCAAGGCGCTGGCGGAAGCCAAGGCGAATTGCAGCGACAGCCGCCTGCAATCGCAACGCGAGGCCGACGTGCGTGACAAGCAGGCCAAGGTGGCCGAGCGCGAAAGCGAGCTCAAGCAGGCCCGCGCCAAGGGCAAGCAGGACAAGATCGACAAGGCCCAGCGCAAGCTGGGCGAAGCCAAGTCGGAATACGACGCCGCGCTGGCCGAATTGAACCGCTGACCGTCTCGATCTTCCGGCCCCGGGACGTTCCCCCGGGGCCGCAGACCTGCCTCCTCCTCCCAGTCTTCCCCCAACTCTCGCGTCCTCTCCGCGGCCTGTCTCCCTCGGCCATCCTCCGTGCCGCTCCCTCCGTGCCTCTTTCCCGGCACCTATCACCGATCCGTCGTCGCCGACTTCTCTGGCTGCCTGCCCCAAGGCAGGCACTACCTATTGCGTCATCAAATGGAAATACCGCCACCAATGGTGCCATTTGGTGAATCGGAAACCGATTAGCCCATATTTTGGAAAGATGTTTTCAGGGAATAAGGGTTTATCCCAGGGCTATTTGGGCACAGAATGCATCTCATCGGGACACAGCAAGCGAACTCCCAGGCAATCACGCCGGCGGTTCGGCTCCCAAGCTCAAGACATCGGAGGTCTGCCATGAAAACCCTTGCTACCGCTTTGATGCTGTCCATGTCCGTTCTGGCCGCCGGCGCCCAAGCCGCCGAAGCCGACCAAGGCCCCACGCGCGCCCAGGTCCAGGCCGAACTGCAACAAGCCAAGGTATCGGGCCAATACACGTTCGGCGAAGAGGGCTATCCCGCCCCCATCGCCCAGACGTCCAGCCTGACCTCGCAACAAGTTCAAGCCGAACTGGCCCAGGCCAAGAACGCCGGTGAAGTGACTTTCGGCAATCTGGACTACCCGCCTGTCGCCGCTGCCGAACGCGCCACGACGCTGAGCCGCGCCCAGGTCCAGACCGAACTGGCGCAAGCCAAGTCGGAAGGCCTGGTCACCTTCGGCAACCTGGACTACCCGCCCCTGGGCAGCTGATCCCCCTCCATGGCCTCCCCGGCCATGGCCAGCGCCCCCCCAGCCCCCCGGCCACAAGCCGGGGGGCTTCTTTTTTGACGATTCGACATTAAATTAAGTCAAAACAACATTACCTACGGCCAATACGACGCTTTAGCCTCTACACATCGACAGCGTCCGAGCATAGGATGAGGCCACTTCCTCCCTCCATCCCGCAGGAGTCCGCGCCATGTCCCACGCCTCCCCCCGCCCCGTTTTGCTCCTGGGCGCCGGCAAGATCGGTTTTGCCATCGCCCTGATGCTGGAGCGCAGCGGCGACTACTCGGTGCTGGTTGCCGACCAGGACCCCGTCCGCCTGCGCGCCGTGGCCGAACTCGGCTGCGAAACCCGCCATATCTCGGACGACGACATGCTCGCGCGGTGCATCGAAGGCCGCTACGCCGTCGTCAATGCGCTGCCCTTCCATCGCGCCATCGCGGTGGCCGGCCTGTGCGCAAAGGCCGGCGTGCACTACTTCGACCTGACCGAAGACGTGGCCAGCACGCATGCCATCCAGTTGCTGGCGCAAGACGCGCGCAGCGTGCTGATGCCGCAATGCGGCCTGGCGCCCGGCTTCATCGGCATCGTCGGCAACGCGCTGGCGCGCCGCTTCGACACGTTGCTCGACCTGCGCATGCGCGTGGGCGCCCTGCCGCGCTATCCCTCCAACAGCCTGCGCTACAACCTGACCTGGAGCACCGAGGGGCTCATCAACGAATACTGCAATCCGTGCGAGGCCATCGTCGACGGACAGCTCACCAGCGTGCCGGCGCTGGAAGGCTACGAAACCTTCGCGCTGGACGGCGTGGAGTACGAGGCGTTCAACACCTCGGGCGGCCTCGGCACCCTGCCCGCCACCCTGCTCGGCCGCGCGCGCAATGTGGACTACAAGTCGGTGCGCTACCCCGGCCACTGCGACATCATGAAACTGCTGCTCAACGACCTGCGCCTGCGCGACCGCCGCGACCTGCTCAAGGAAATTTTCGAGGCGGCCATTCCCACCACCGAACAGGACGTGATCGTGATCCAGGCGTCCGCATCGGGCCGCCGCAATGGGCGGCTGGAAGAAGAGTCCTACCCGGTCCGCATCTTCGGCGCGGACGTCGGCGGCCATCGCCTCAGCGCAATCCAGCTGTCCACGGCGGCGGGCATATGCGCCGCGCTCGACCTAGTGGCGCAAGGCGTGCTGCCGCAGCGCGGATTCGTCGGCCAGGAAGCCATCGATCTGGAGACCTTCGTGCACAACCGCTACGGCCGGGTCTACGCGGGCAAGCCGCTGGCGCTCGCCGGCCAGGCCACGGCCGACCGCTAGGCCCCGGCGAGCCTAGGCCCAGGGCCTAGGTCCAGCCCTCCAGGCGCAGCGTCGCCCGAACCAGGCGCTGCTCTTCCTGTTCGATGTCCGACAGGCTCTGGCGCACGCTGTCCACGTGATCCGCCGCCGCCTTGCGCGCCTGCTCGGGCTGGCGCCCGGTGACGGCGTTGAACAGCCGCGTGTGCTGGCGGTCGATCTGCCGCTTCTCGGGTTCGCGGTGATACAGGTTGTTCACGCAGGCGAAGACCGATCCCAGCAGCAGGTCGGTCAGCGATTGCAGCGTATGCACCAGCACGGGGTTGTGCGAGGCTTCGCAGATCGCCAGGTGGAAGGCATGGTCCAGGTGCGCGTGCGTCGTCGTGTCGGTGTCCGCGCCCTGCGCCGCCACCATTTCGTCATAGCGGCGGCGGATCATGATGAAATCTGCCTCGGTGCCCCGGATGGCCGCCAGCCGCGCCGACTCCGCCTCCAACAGCGACCGCACTTCCAGCAGGTCGTACAGCGTGCGGGGCTGCGAGTTGAACAAGTGCATCAGCGGCCCGGCATCCACCTTGGAGATCTGGGCCACGAAGGAGCCCTTGCCCTGCGAGGTATGGATGATCTCGCGCGCGCGCAGAAGTTTCAGCCCTTCGCGCAGCGCCGTGCGCGACACGCCCAGCTTCTCGGTAAGCCGCCGTTCGGACGGCAGCGCCTGGCCGGCCTTGAGCACGCCGTCCAGGATCAGGCGCTCGATGCGCTCGGCGACCTCGTCCGCCACGTGGCGGGGTTTTTCTTCTGTTTCCGCGTACATGCGCCCTCCGGACCAGTGGTATGACCAAGCCCGCCCCTGGCAAGGGCCAGCAGATCACGCCTCGGTAAGTAGCTGATATAAAACCATAAAAATAGGATTTTTTCCGGGACTCGGGAAAATAAACTGGTATGACCAGCGGGTTTTGATATGGACATTGCGGCTAGCGCGAACGATGATGTCACGACAGATCCGCCCGGCGCGCGGCGCCGGCCAGCCTCACTTACCGCTAGAGAACCGCATGACTCAACGCATCCAGCACCACGGCCTGCAAGTGGCGGCCAATCTCAATCAATTCATCGAACAGGAAGCGCTGCCCGGCACCGGCCTGGATGCCGACGGTTTCTGGCAAGGATTCGCGGCCCTGGTGGACGACCTGGCCCCCAAGAACCGCGCCCTGCTCGCCGAACGCGATCGCCTGCAAGCCGAACTCGACGCCTGGCACCGCGCCAATCCGGGTCCCATCGCGGATCCCGCCGCCTACCGCAAATTCCTCGAAGGCATCGGCTACCTGCTGCCGCAGCCCGCCTCGGTGCGCGCCAGCACCGATAACGTCGACACCGAAATCTCGCAGCAGGCCGGCCCGCAGCTGGTCGTGCCCATGTCCAATCCGCGCTACGCGCTGAACGCCGCCAATGCGCGCTGGGGCAGCCTGTACGACGCCCTCTACGGCACCGACGCCATCCCCGCCACGCCCGGCGACACCGGCGGCGGCTACAACCCGGAACGCGGCGCCGCCGTCATCGCCCGCGCCCGCGCCTTCCTCGACGAGGCCGCTCCGCTGGCCGAGGGCTCGCATGCCGACGCGCGCGGCTACTCGGTCGAGAACGGCCAGCTGCGCGTCGCACTCGCCAATGGCTCGACCGGCCTCAAGGCCGCCGCGCAATTCATCGGCTACCAGGGCTCGGCATCCGCGCCCTCGGCCATCCTGCTCAAGAACAACGGCCTGCATTTCGAGATCCAGATCGATCGCGCGCACGCCATCGGCGCCACCGACGCCGCCGGCGTCAAGGACGTGCTGGTCGAGGCCGCGCTGACCACCATCATGGATTGCGAGGACTCCGTCGCCGCCGTGGACGCGGCCGACAAGGTCCAGATCTACCGCAACTGGCTCGGCCTGATGAAGGGCGACCTGACCGAAGCCGTCACCAAGGGCGGCAAGACCTTCACCCGCAAGCTGAACGCCGACCGCGACTACACGCGCCCCGACGGTTCCTCGCTCACGCTGCACGGCCGCTCGCTCATGTTCGTGCGCAACGTCGGCCACCTGATGACCAACCCGGCCATCCTGGACCGCGAAGGCCGCGAGATTCCCGAGGGAATCCTGGACGCGGTGGTCACCAGCCTGGCCGCGCTGCCGGACCGCGAACGCAAGCTGAACTCGCGCACCGGTTCCGTCTACATCGTGAAGCCCAAGATGCACGGCCCGGCCGAGGCCGCCTTCGCCAGCGAGCTCTTCGACCGCGTCGAGGACCTGCTGAAGCTCCCGCGCAACACCCTGAAAATGGGCATCATGGACGAGGAGCGCCGCACCAGCATCAACCTCAAGGCGTGCATCGAGGCCGCCGCCGCGCGCGTGGCCTTCATCAACACGGGCTTCCTGGACCGCACGGGCGACGAAATGCACTCCAGCATGGAGGCCGGTCCCATGCTGCGCAAGGGCGACATGAAGTCCACCGCCTGGATCACGGCCTACGAACGCAACAACGTGCTGGTCGGCCTGGACGCCGGCCTGCGCGGGCGCGCCCAGATCGGCAAGGGCATGTGGGCCATGCCGGACCTGATGGCCGCCATGCTGGAACAGAAGGTCGCGCACCCCAAGGCCGGCGCCAACACCGCCTGGGTTCCTTCGCCCACCGCCGCCACGCTGCACGCGCTGCACTATCACCAGGTCGACGTGCAAGCCGTCCAGCAGGAACTGGAACGCACCAAGCTGGACAGCGTGCGCGACGATCTGCTGAACGGCCTGCTGACCGTGCCGGTCGGCGACCGCTCCAAGTGGTCCGCCGCCGACATCCAGCAAGAGCTGGACAACAACGTCCAGGGCATCCTGGGCTACGTGGTGCGCTGGATCGACCAGGGCGTGGGCTGCTCCAAGGTGCCGGACATCCATAACGTCGGCCTGATGGAAGACCGCGCCACGCTGCGCATCTCCAGCCAGCACATCGCCAACTGGCTGCGCCACGGCGTCACCAATCGCGAACAGGTCATGGAAACGTTCAAGCGCATGGCCAAGGTGGTCGACGGCCAGAACGCCGGCGATGCGCTCTATCGCCCGATGGCCGGCCACTTCGATACCTCGCTGGCGTTCAAGGCCGCTTGCGCGCTGGTGTTCGAAGGGCTGACGCAGCCCAACGGCTACACCGAGCCGCTGCTGCACAAGTACCGCCTGGAGTTCAAGGCCGCCCAGGCCTGATAGCCCCCCTCGCGGCGGCAAGGCCGGACAGCATCGCTGTCCGGCCTTTTACATGGGCGAAAAAAATATCCGCCTATTTCGCACGGTCGTGCTAAATTCATCCCATGACTGCCAAGACCGAAAAAAGCGAGTTGACCTTCGCGGCCATCGTGGACGCCGCGCTGGACATGGCCGCCGCGCAAGGCATGGAAAGCCTGTCGCTCGGCCAGGTCGCCCGGCGCCTGGGCATCAGCAAGAGCGGCGTGTTCTCGCGCGTCGGTTCGCTGGAAGCCCTGCAGCAGGCGGTGCTGGACGAGTACGACCAGCGCTTCCTGGCCGCGGTCTTCACCCCCGCCATGGCCTTTCCCCGCGGCTTGCCCCGGCTCAACGCCCTGGTCTCGCTATGGATCGAGCGCGCCAGCAACGTCGAGATGCTGACCGGCTGCATTTATGTGGCCGGCGCGTTCGAGTACGACGACGTGGATTCGCCGCTGCGCTCGGTGCTGGAAACCAACCTGCGGCGCTGGCGCGCCGCCATGGTGCGCACCGTGAACCAGGCGTTGGAGGCCGGCCACCTGCGGCCGGACACGGATCCCGAGCAACTGGTGTTCGAGGTCTACAGCCTGATGATCGGCCTGATGCACGACGCCCGCTTCCTGCGGGACCCGAAGGCTCACGAGCGCGTGCGGGCCGCCTATGAACGCCTGATTTCCACCTACCGCAGCTTCAAGTACATCGAGTAGCGCCCGCCGCCCCGCCCCGGGCGCATTGCTTTCCCCTAATTTCGCATGGTCGTGCGAAATATTCAGGAGCCTCACCATGTGGACTGTCATCGCCATCATCGCCATCCCGGCCGGAGCAAGGATCTGGCTACAGTGGCGCGCCCTGCTGCGCCAACTGCCGGACCGCGCCGAGCATCTAGTACTTTTCTAGATTGCCATGGCCATCCCGTTCTATATTTCCAGTTCGCCTCCCCCGAACGCTGTCATGCCGCGATCCAGTCATCTCCTGATCATCGACCCGCAGAATGACTTCTGCGACCTCCCGCAGGCCTACCTGCCGACGGACCCGCTCACGGGCGATCGCCACGCGCCCGCCCTGCCGGTCGCGGGCGCGCACGACGACATGCAGCGGCTGGCGCGCTTCATCGACGCCACGGCGTCCGCCCTCACCTCCATCACGGTCACGCTGGATTCGCACCATCGGTTGGACATCGCGCACCCCACCTTCTGGAGCGACGGCGAGGGGCAGGCGGTTGCGCCGTTCACGCAGATCACCGCGGCGCAGGTCCGCGGGGGCAGATTCCGGCCGCGCCATGCCGACGACCTCCCGCGCACCTTGACCTATCTCGACGAATTGGAGGCGCGCGGCCGCTACACGCTGATGGTCTGGCCCGTGCATTGCGAGATCGGCACCTGGGGCCACAACGTGCACGCGGACGTGCGCGCGGCCTACAGCCGCTGGGAAGACGACCGCCAGTTCATCGTGCGCAAGGTGCCCAAGGGCACCAACCCCTGGACGGAGCACTACAGCGCCCTGATGGCCGAGGTGCCCGACGCCGACGATCCCCGCAGCCAGCTCAACCGCGGCTTGCTGGATGCGCTGGACCGCGCCGAACTCATCCTGATCGCCGGCGAGGCCGGCAGCCATTGCGTCAAGGCCACGGTCGAGCACATGGCCGAACACCTGCCTGGCCGCGATCTGTCCCGGCTGGTGCTGCTGACGGATTGCATGAGCCCCGTCGCCGGCTTCGGCGAAGCGCAGACGGCGTTCCAGCAGCGCATGCGGGATCTCGGCGTGCAACAGCGCACCAGCGTCGACATGGCGCGCGCCCTGCTCGCGCCCGACCGCTGAACGCCCGCCCCCCAAAACGCAACGGCCGCCTGCGTCATGCAGGGCGGCCGTCGGTTCGGAGCGGCATCGGGCGGGTCAGCCGGCCTTGCCGTCCTTCCCGTCGCACTGCACGTACAGGGCGCCGATCGCCTCGCACAGCGCTGCGGGCTGCTGGAACAGGCGCGACACCAGGATGCAGCCCTGCACGGTGGCAAACACCGCGCGGCCGGCCGCCTCGGGCGTGCCGGAAAATTTCATCGTGCCCTGGGCCGCGCCTTCGGCCAACACGCGGGCCAGCCAGGCCTCATGCGCGCGGAAAAAGCCTTGCAGCGCGCCGCGCACCCGGTCGGGCAGGGAATTGACCTCGGCGGCCAGCATGCCGCCCAGACAGAGTTCGCCCGAACCGCAAGCGCGCGATTCCATCAGCGACAGGTATTCGTCGAGCTGCGCCTGCGCGGGCTTCGTGGTGTCGATGCCGCGCACCGCGCCCAGGGCGCGCGCGCTGTAGGCTTCGACAGCCTCGTAGAGCAGGTCGTCCTTGCCCGGAAAGTAATAGTGGATGCTGGACGTCTTCACGCCCACGTGCTCGGCCAGGTCGCGGTAGCTGAAGCCGTTGCATCCGCGCGTGCGGATCAGCTTCTCGGCGTGGGCCAGAAGCAGTTCGCGAGTGGTGCTGGGAGTCGGAGTGTCCATGGCTGAATATTACCTACTAATAGGTCGGTCCGTCATCGGTTTCAGCGCGTTCAAGGGCGCCAGAACGCCCGCGCGGGCCCCGGCCGGGAAAGTCCCGCCCCCCGGGGCCCGCATGCGTCGGCATCATCAGCCTTGCACGGGCGGGTAATCCAGTTCACCGCTGTCGGTCAGGCCGTGAGCGCGAGCGGCGGCCAGTTCTTGCTGCACCTGGCCGCGGGTCTTGTCGCCGGCATGGGCGAACGCGGTCGCGGCATAACCTTCTTCACCGGACACCAGCTCGCCGTTGGCGCGGGCGGCGGCCAGCTCCTGCTGCACCTGGGCGCGGGTTACCGTGCTCTGGGTGTTCAGGGGAGGCGGGTAGTCCAGTTCGCCGGCTTGGGCGGCACCGATGAACGAAGCGGACAGGATCAGGGCGGATACGAGGGTCTTCATGGTCAATCTCCGGAAAGGGGTATGCAGTATTTCGATGTTCGAGTTGCTATCTATGTGTAGATAGATGCTCGGGGAAAAAAATCAGCCTTGCACGGGCGGGTAAGCCAGTTCGGCGCTCTCGGTCAGGCCCTGGGCGCGGGCGGCAGCCAGTTCGCGTTGCACTTGGGCGCGGGTCTTGTCGGCGCTGGAGGCAAAGGTGGTGGCGGCGTAGCCTTCTTCACCGGACACCAGTTCACCGTTGGCACGGGCGGCGGCCAGTTCCTGCTGCACCTGGGCGCGGGTCACCGTGCTTTGGGTGTTCAGGGCGGGCGGATAGTCCAGTTCGCCGGCTTGAGCGGCGCCGATGAACGAAGCGGACAGGATCAGGGCGGATACGAGGGTCTTCATGGTCGATCTCCAGATAAAGATGAATGTGTGTTTCGGATAAACTATCTACTTATAGGTAGATAACTAGGCAAATAAAAAAGCGGACTACTGTATTTCTGGTGTCGGCGGCGGCGTTGGAAGTTGGGTTCGCTGCGTCGATGGATGAATCTTACCTACTACTAGATAGATAGACCAAGCGGAGTTTTGAAACCAAATATTTCTCTCCTGCGTTTGGTCCTCACCGGTAGCCCCCACCCGCGTGCAACGAACGGGCCGGACACCAGCCCTCGGGCGGCGCCACGAATTCACGTGGCGCCGCCCGAGGGCTGGTGTCGTCAGTCAGGAATGAGGCGTGGCCGTGGGCGCGCTTGAGCCGCGGGAAGTCCCTCAGCCCAGCACTTGCCGCCGCGGCCGGGTCGGGGCAATGGCCGTGCCGATGGGCTGGCCGGAGGCCGGCACCGCGCGTTCGCGGCCCCAGGCACGGATATTCTCGATCTGCTCCGGCGCGGTCTTCGACAAGGGCACCACGTTGCGGAAGCTGTCGCGGAACAGTTCGGGCGTGGCGGCCGCGTCGCCATTGAGATAGGCCTCCTTGACGACCTCGCGGACGGCGGCCTCCAGGTCCGAGCCGGCAAAGCCGTCGGACAACTCCACCAGTTCATCCATCAAGGCCTGCGGCTGCGCGGCCTTCAGGCCGCGCTTGACGTAGATATCGATGATCTCGTGACGCTCCTGCGGGGTCGGCAAGTCCACGAAGAACAGTTCGTCGAATCGGCCGCGGCGCAGCAGCTCGGGCGGCAATTTGGACACGTCGTTGGCGGTGGCAACCACGAAGACCCGCGCCCGCGCCTCCTGCAGCCAATAGAGGAACTGCCCCACCAGCCGGGTCGATGTGCCGCCGTCGCCCGAACCCTGGGCGCCGGCCAGGCCCTTCTCGATCTCGTCTATCCAGAGGATGCAGGGCGACACGTGGTCCGCCGTGGCGAGCGCATCCTTCAGGCGCGACTCGCTCTGGCCGAGATACTGCCCATGGATCGTGGACAGGTCCAGGCGATACAGGGGCAGGCTCCAGCTTGCCGCGATGGCCTTGGCCGACAACGACTTGCCGCAGCCCGGCACGCCCACGAGCAGCACGCCTCGCGGCGGGCGGATGCCGCGCTCGCGCAGGTCGGCGGTCAGGAGCGGACGCTCCTTGTCGAGCCAGGCCTTCAGGCCGCCCAGGCCGCCCACGCTCAGCTCGTTGCCCCGCACCGACACGCGCTCGATGCCGCTGATGTCGGCAAAGATGCGGTCCTTGGCGTGCATGAGTTCCACCATATCGCTCTTGGCGATGCGGCCATTGGCCAGCAACGTGGCGATGATGTTCTCGGCCTCGATGCGCGAGAGGCCCGCGAGAATCGCGGCGGCCCGGCGCTCGTCATCGGCGTCCCACTCGATCTGGAAGTGGCCGCGGTACGCCTCCAGCGTTTCGTGGATGATCGCGTACATCTCGTCCTCGCTGGGCGCGGAGAGCGTCAGCGCCATGCCGGCCCGTTGCAGCTGGCCCCACACCGGCTTGGTGGTGATCACGATGACCACGCCGCTGTGCTCGGCAGCCAGCATCACGACGTCGAGCAGGTGGCGCGCGGAGGCCGTGTCGTCTTCGATGTCCGAGATCTCGGTCAGCACGCAGGACAGGTTCTGGCGCTGCGCGAACTGCTGGCTCGCGAAGTCGACCGCGCCCGTGACCGAACGGTCTTCATTCACGCTCCGGCCGGTGGCGAGCTCGCGCGTACCCTGCGACAGCGTGTGTACGAACACCGGCGCATTGAGCGGCGCCACCACCTCGCGCAACAGTTCCAGCACCCGGCTGCGCTCGGCGCTGCGGATCGAAATAAAGGGAATGCGGGCCTTGAGGTAGCGCGTCAGCGTGGCCTTGAAGTCGGTCGTGTCGCTCATGGATCGATGTCAGAGAATGATGTTGCGCCGGCGCGCGCCGGCTTGCGTAATAGAAGGCTGCGCGGGCGCGGAGGCGGCCATGCCCGGCATCGCCGCCGCAGGCGCGGACGCGCCGGGCACGGCCGTGTCGTAGCGTACCAGCGGGTTGTTGCGCAGCAGGATCGGAAGGCGGCCGCTGCGGTCGGCCTTGGCGCTATCTTCCAGCGACTGCTGCGCGCGCTGCGCGAATTTGCGCACTTCGTCGGCCAGGTGCGTGCGCAGCGTGACGGGAAAGTTCTCGACCTGCGCGAGGCGGTGCAGGAAGGTCAGCTGCTTGCGGGCATTCAGGATGGCGCGCACGATCAGGCTTTCCTCGCCGCCCAAGCGCAGGTCGCGGGTCAGGTGCTCCGAGCAGCGCGTCAGGCGCGCGTTGAACTCATCCACCAGACGCTGTGAAAACAGCGTGACCACACCGCCGCTGGCAGTGAGATCGCCGGCGCGCATCGCATCCAGGCAAGCCTCGTCGCACACCCCTTCCGACAGACGATCCAGGCAGGCGGACCACTGCGCGTAGCTGCGCGGCGGCTCGATGAGCGCGGGCCCGGCGCTCACTTGACGCGGCGGATGAAGGGCGAAGCGGGCAACAGATCCCACGCCGGCAGCGCTCCCGCCAGCGCGTCGCGCACGTCGGCAGGCGCGGGCGAGGCGGCAGCGGCGGTTGCCGCCTCGGCGGCGGGGGTGGCGGCCGCGGCGGGCTGCGGTTCGGGCGTGAGCGCGGGGCCCGGGGAAATCTGGCGGATCATCGTTCGTTCCTTAAGCCTGGACCATGACGCGGCGCACCGAATCATGCGAAGAGAGTACGTGCTGTTCGGGGCTGATGCCTTCGAGCAGCTGGACTACCTGGGCCGAGATCGCGTCCCGGGCCGCGATATCGCGGCGCAGTTCCACCACCTCGGCCAGGCATGCGCGCAGCGCATCGCCGGCCTGTTGGCGCAGCTTGGCATAGTTGGCCTTGATCGTCTTGCGCTGGGTTTCCATCTGGCGGTGCGCGAGATAGACCCAGATCAGGCCGGCGCCGCCCAACAGCAGAGGCACCATGCCGGCGCTCGCGGCGCTCAGGATGAGCCCCACGCTCAGCGCCACGCCCAGCCAGTGCTTGGCCGAGAACTTGATGGTCGCCAGATCGCGGGCCTCGCGCGCGGCGAGTTCGTCCTCCAGGCTGCGCAGCAGCTGGGCTTCGTTGTCGCCGTTCTGCGTAATGCCTTGCCATCCTTCGATGTCGAGGTGCACGTCGGCCGGCACGGCCATGCGCGCCTTGGCGGTCACGTCGGCATGGCCGTCCAGGATCCAATCGCGCGAGTGCGCCACGGCGAACCGCTGCGTGGCGCGAGTCACGTGAGAAACCTCGGGATGCATGGCCGCGTTGGTAAGCAGTTGGGTGAAGTCGACCTCCTCGTCCAACGTTGCGCTCTGCAGGTCGAAACGCTCCTGCGCCACGCGGCGGTTGCCGCCTTCCTCGATGATGAGGCGGCACAACTCTTCCTGGCGCCGCAGCGGCAGCTCTTCGTCGTCGAAGCGCGTGACCAGTTTGCTCAGCAAGTCGTCGACCGCGACCAGCACGCTGGCCGCGGGGCGGATCGCCCCCTGGAACACGCCCTCGAAGTGCGCCAGCACGGCGGCATGCATGGCCACCCCATTGATGGCCTGATTGAGCTCCGGCCACGTCGGGCTCAGGCGCTTGAGGTGCGTATATCGGTTGCCATGGTCCTCGTTGGGCGCTTTCGAGAGCAGCGCGCGTCCCCATTGGGCGCGTTGCGTCTCGACGAAACCGGCCTGGGCCGACAGTTCGTCGATCCAGTCGGTGATGCGCTTGCTGCAATGCAGGGCAACTTCCGCGCCGAACACGCCGTTGGCCAGCGCATCGACCATGACCACCGTCTGGCGATCGAGCTTGAACGGATTCTGCAGGCCGAAATACCGGTCCAGCCAGCTGCGGTTGAGTTCGTTGCGGCCGGCGCGGCGGGCGATCAGGGCAAAGAACAGCGAGGTCTTCTCGTCGTCGCGGCGAATGGCTTCGCTGAGCGCGCGCTCGGCGAGTTCGCGGTTGTCGCCCAGCCAGGCCGACAGCGCCACCAGCGCCGGCGCGAGCCAGTATCGCGGCGCCGAAATCATCAGTTCTTCAGTCGCGCTGCGCAGCGTCTCGGTACGCACTAGCTGGATGTCCGAGGCCTGCAGGATGCCGGTGGCCTGGCGCCGCACAATGCCGTAGTACTCGTAGGTCGTGTCCAGTTCCTGGCGCACCTTCACCTGCCGGGTTTCGGCGAGCGACAGCTCCTTGGCCTTCAGGTCGGATGCCACGAAATCGGCGAAAGCCTGCTCCAGGCGCGACAGCTCGGCACGCGTCTGGTTCAGTTCCCGGCCCACCGAGCCCACCTGGTCCGATACCGTGCCGATATCGCCCTGCAAGCCGCGCAGCGACCCCAGGATGTTGCTCAGGTCCGCTGTCTGGATAACGCGATCTGCCATGTTTGACTACTCAGTTTGCGATGATGGCGGTCTGACCATTGACGCCCACGGCGATCAATTTATCGGTATAGACCTCGATGAATGCGTAATGGTCGCTGCGTGCCAGCGACCGGGCCCGTTCCATGCCCTGCGGCAAGGTCTCGCCGCCCTTGAAATGCTGGATGATGCTGCCGGTGCAGTCCAGGGTATGGACCTCGTAGGGAGCGCCCAGAAAGCACTTGGCGATGATGCCCACCGGCCAGCCCTCGATCTGCACGTCGGGAAACTCCTGCCGGATCGCCTCCATGAGCGCGTCCGTGGCCGTCTTGCTGTGCACGTGGCCACCCGCGTCGAGCCGCGTCATGGCCTCGACATAGGCGGTCGACCGCCGCTGGCGCAGCCGGGCCTGCAATTCGGCCGGGCCCAAGCGGGCGCGCGAAGTCGTATTGACGCTCAATTCGGTCTTGAGCTCGACTTTGAGGCCTGCCGCCCCAAGAATGGAACGCACCATTTCGACTGAGGGCGCGCGAAGCCGCCCCATGCAATAAATTGTGACAGGGCGAATCTTATCCTGTTTTGATGAATCTTCCCGTCGGAAACGGCCGATTGCGCGGGTCCGCCGCGAGACGGCGAAAAAAAACCCACAGCCGAAGACTGTGGGTTTTCTGCAAGCGGAGCCGCGGCGATCAGAACGGAATGTCGTCGTCCATGTCCGCCAGGTTGGCGCCGCTGCTGGCCGGAGCCGCCGCGGGAGCCGGGCGCTGCTGGGGCGCCGGGCGCTGCGCCGGCGCGCGCTGCTGGCGCGGCGCGTCGTCGTAGCCGCCGCCGCCACCGTAGCTGGCGCCACCGCCGCCGCCGTCTTCGCGGCCGCCCAGCATCTGCATCTGGTCGGCGACGATTTCGGTGCTGTAGCGGTCAGCGCCGGTGTCCTTGTCTTGCCACTTGCGCGTCTTCAGGCGGCCTTCGATGTAGACCGAACGGCCCTTCTTCAGGTATTCGCCGGCGATTTCGGCCAGGCGGTTGTACATGACGACGCGGTGCCATTCCGTTTCTTCGCGGCGTTCGCCCGACGCCTTGTCTTTCCAGGTGGAGGTGGTGGCAATGGACATATTGCAGATTGCCGCCCCGTCGGGGCTGTAGCGGACTTCCGGGTCGCGTCCCAGATTGCCCACGAGTATGACTTTGTTAACCGATGCCATGCCGTTGTCCCTCTGTTGTTGACAGCCTGCGCCTGTGCGTTGCCGCGGACGCGCCGGCAACAACATAAAAGCGATGTTGAAGACCGGCTTCATGAAACACGCCGGTCATCGTCATGATGACCGGCGACGCCGGGTGAAGCCCTAGATTTGGTATGTATTATCGACGAAAAGGGGCTGTCGCGCCAAACGGAAATAGTGACAAAACCGGCCGCCCCGCCCCCCGATTTGGCGGCTGTTAGGCGCTGTTCGGGGCGCGATCCGCGCTTTTTCCGGCCCTGGACGCCCTGGCGCCGCGCCGGTTCATGCCAGCGGCCGCAGCGCCCAGGTGACGGCCAGCCAGACCGCGGACAGCACCGCCGCGGCCACGAATACCGCGCTGGAACCCGAATGCGCGGCCAGCCAGCCGCCCAGCGCGCCCCCGGCGAACAGGCCGGCGGCCTGGGCGGTGTTGTAGAACCCCAGCGCCAGCCCCTTGTAGGCTTGCGGCGCCACCCGCGACACCAGGGACGGCTGCAGGGCCTCCAGCACATTGAAGGCCACGAAAAAGCCCGTCAAGGCGATGGCCAGCGTGTAGAAACCGTGGCTGGCGGCGGGCAACAGGGCGCACACCACGATCAGCCCGGCGACGGCCGCGCGCAGGGCGCCGCGGTGGGCGCGGCGCTTTTCGGCAATGAACACCACTGGCACCATCAGCACGAACGACACCAGGATGACCGGCAGATAGACCTTCCAGAGCTCGCGCGCGTCCAGCCCGCCGACCTTCGCCAGCAGCGCGGGCACCACCACGAACAGCGACACCTGGATCAGGTGCAGCACGAAAACGCCGAAATTCAGGCGCAGCAGGTCGCGATGGGTCAGGACTTCCCTCGGCCGGGCCGCCTGCATGGTGCGGGCCTGGGTCCGGGGCACCACCGGCACCACCCAGCGCGCCACGCCCAGGCAGATGACGCCCAGGCAGGCGATGGTCCAGAACAGGCCCGAGAGGCCCCACCAGCCCACCAGGACGGGGGACAGGACGAGCGAGACGGCGAAGGACAGCCCGATCGAGCCGCCCACCATGGCCATGGCCCGGGTGCGCACCTCGTCGCGGGTGGCATCGGCCAGCCACGCGGTGACCGCCGCGGAAATGGCGCCGGCGCCCTGGATGGCGCGGCCGATCGTGATCCAGTAGACGTCCGTCGCCTGCGCACAGACGACGCTGCCCGCGACGAACAGCAGCAGCCCGAACAGCACCACGGGACGGCGCCCCCAGCGGTCGGACGCCAGGCCGAAGGGGATCTGCATGAACGCCTGGGTCAGGCCGTACATGCCCAGCGCCAGCCCCACCCGCGCCGGGTCATCCCCGCCCGGCATGCCGGCGGCGGCCACGGCGAACACCGGCAGCAACAGGAACAGTCCCAGCATCCGCGCGGCGAACAGGCCGGCCAGCGCCACACTGGCGCGACGCTCGGAAGGGGTCAATTTCAGTTTTTTATCTGCCTGCATGTGGAAATTTCAACAATGACTAAGGCTATTCGCGCGCGTGGGTGTCATACGCTCACGGTCTGATTTGGCGGTGCGGCGCCACCCCTGGGCCAATCCGGGATGAAAGACTGCCCCGAACGCAGGGGGATTCGGCGCGCTATAGTACCAAGTTGGCCTTTGCAACCGCTTAACGAGCCCGATGGACGCGATACGCATTCGGGGTGCCCGCACCCACAATCTCAAGAACGTCTCGCTGGACCTGCCCCGCCACAAACTGGTGGTCGTCACCGGCTTGTCCGGCTCGGGCAAGTCGTCCCTGGCGTTCGACACCCTGTACGCGGAGGGCCAGCGGCGCTACGTTGAAAGCCTTTCCGCCTACGCCCGGCAATTCCTGCAACTGATGGACAAGCCGGACGTGGACCTGATCGAAGGCCTGTCGCCGGCCATCTCGATCGAGCAGAAGGCGGCCGGACACAACCCCCGTTCCACCGTCGGCACCATTACCGAGATCCACGACTACCTGCGCCTGCTGTACGCGCGGGTCGGCACCCCCTATTGCCCGGACCACGGCCTGCCGCTGCAGGCGCAAAGCGTCAGCCAGATGGTGGACGCGGTGCTGGCCTGGGCGCCCGAAACCCGTCTGGCCGTGCTGGCGCCGATCGCGCGCGGCAAGAAAGGCAGTTTCGAGGACGAATGCGCCAGCCTGCAGGCCCAGGGCTACGTGCGGCTGCGCGTCGACGGCCAGTTGATGGAAATCGACGGCATGACGCCGCTGAAGAAAACCGAGAAGCACGACATCGACGTCGTGATCGACCGGCTGCGCATCAAGCCCGAAAGCAAGCAGCGGCTGGCGGAGAGCTTCGAAACCGCCCTGCAGCTGGCCGACGGCCGCGCCCTGGCGCTGGACATGGACGGCGGACGCGAGCAGGTCTTCTCCAGCCGCTATGCCTGCCCGGTGTGCAGCCACAGCCTGCCGGAGCTGGAACCCCGTTTGTTCAGCTTCAACAACCCCATGGGCGCCTGCCCCAGCTGCGACGGCATCGGCCAGGTGGGGTTCTTCGATCCCAAGCGCGTGGTCGCCTTCCCGGAACTGAGCCTGGCTGCCGGCGCCATCCGCGGCTGGGACCGCCGCAACGCGTTCACCCACTCGCTGCTGACCAGCCTGGCGGCCCACTACGAATTCGACATCGAGGCGCCCTTCGAGGAGCTTCCGGAAGCGCTGCGCGAAAAAGTGCTGTACGGCTCCGGCGAAGAGGAGATCTCGTTCCTCTACCTGAACGAAAAAGGCCGCAGCACCGTCAAGCGCCACACTTTCGAGGGCGTCATCCCCAACCTCGAACGCCGCTGGCGCGAGACCGATTCGGCCACCGTGCGCGAAGAGCTGGGCAAGTACCGCAACATCAAGACCTGCCCGGACTGCGCCGGCTCGCGCCTGCGGCCCGAAGCGCGCAACGTGCTCATCGGCCAGGATCCGCGCGGCGGCGAGCGCCACGGCCAGGCCATCTATGAAGTCGAGGCGATGCCGCTGTCGACCTGCCTGTCCTGGTTCCGCGAACTCAGCCTGACCGGCGCCAAGCAGGAAATCGCGCAGCGCATCGTGCGCGAGATCGAGGCGCGCCTGAGCTTCCTGAACAACGTGGGCCTGAACTACCTCTCGCTGGACCGCAGCGCCGACACCATCTCCGGCGGCGAGGCGCAGCGCATCCGCCTGGCCAGCCAGATCGGCTCGGGCCTGACCGGCGTGATGTACGTCCTGGACGAGCCCTCCATCGGCCTGCACCAGCGCGACAACGACCGCCTCATCGGCACCTTGCAGCACCTGCGCGACCTCGGCAACAGCGTCATCGTCGTCGAGCACGACGAAGACATGATCCGCATGGCGGACTGGGTCGTGGACATGGGGCCGGGCGCCGGCGAGCACGGCGGGGAAGTCGTGGCGCAAGGCGATCCGGAAGCCGTGCAGCGCGATCCCGCCTCGCTGACCGGCCAGTACCTGAGCGGCGCGCGCGCCATCGCGATTCCGGCGCGTCGCCCGGTCGACGACGAGCTGCCCTGGCTGGTCTTGTCGGGCGCCAGCGGCAACAACCTGAAGAACGTGGATCTGCGCATCCCGTCGGGCCGCCTGGTCTGCGTCACCGGCGTTTCGGGATCGGGCAAGTCCACCCTCGTCAACGACACGCTGGCCGTCGCCGTATCGCGCCAGCTGCATCACGCGCAGAGCGAGCCCGCCCCCTACGTATCGATGCAGGGGCTGGAGAATTTCGACAAGATCATCAGCGTGGACCAGAGCCCCATCGGCCGCACGCCGCGCAGCAATCCCGCCACCTATACCGGCCTGTTCACGCCCATCCGCGAGCTCTTCGCGGGCGTGCCCGAGGCGCGGACCCGCGGCTACGACCCCGGGCGCTTCAGCTTCAACGTCAAGGGCGGGCGCTGCGAGGCCTGCCAGGGCGACGGCGTGGTCAAGGTCGAAATGCACTTCCTGCCGGACATGTACGTGCCTTGCGACGTCTGCCACGGCAAGCGCTACAACCGCGAAACACTGGAGATCCGCTACCGCGGCCGCAATATCAGCGAAGTGCTGGACCTGACGGTGGAACAGGCGCTCGAATACTTCGAGTCCGTGCCGGCCATCGCGCGCAAGCTGCACACGCTCATCGACGTGGGCCTGTCGTACATCCGCCTGGGCCAGAGCGCCACCACCCTGTCCGGCGGCGAGGCGCAGCGGGTGAAGCTCTCGCAGGAATTGTCCCGCCGCAGCACCGGCCGCACGCTGTACATCCTGGACGAACCGACGACGGGCCTGCATTTCCGGGATATCGAACTGCTCCTGCAGGTCCTGAACCAACTGGTCGACAGCGGCAACACGGTCCTGATCATCGAACACAACCTGGACGTCATCAAGACCGCCGACTGGGTCGTCGACATGGGCCCCGAAGGCGGGGACGGCGGCGGCCGCGTCGTGGCGCAGGGCACGCCGGAAGACGTCGCGGCCACCGAGGCCAGCCATACCGGCCAATACCTGGGCAAGCTGCTGCGCCGCGCGCCGGACCAGCAGCCCGCACTCTCAACGCGTAAGGGATAGCGCCATGTACACCCTGATCATCGGCAACAAGAACTACTCGTCCTGGTCCCTGCGCCCGTGGATCGCCCTGCGCGTCGCGGGCATCCCCTTCACCGAACAGAAGCTCGGCTTCTTCACCGAGGAGTTCACCCGCCGCGTCGGCGCGGTGTCGCCGGCGGGCCTGGTGCCGGTGCTGCTGGACGGCGAATTCGCGGTCTGGGACACGCTGGCGATCTGCGAGTACCTTGCCGAGCGCCATCCCGAGGCCCGCCTGTGGCCGCAGGACGCCAAGGCCCGTGCCCGCGCGCGATCGCTCGCCGCGCAGATGCACAGCGGCTTCGGCGCGATGCGCCAGGCGCTGCCCATGAACGTCGAGGCCCACCTGCCCGGCATCGATTTCCCGCCGGCCGCGCAACAGGACATCTCGCGACTGCAGGCCATCTGGCACGATACGCGCGCGGAATTCGGCCAGGGCGGGCCGTTCCTGTTCGGCGAGTTCTCGATCGCCGACGCCTTCTTCGCGCCGGTGGTCTCGCGCTTCACCACCTACGGCATCGCGGCCGCCGGCCCGGTGCGCGACTACATGGATGCGGTGCTGGCGCTGCCCGCCATGCAGGAGTGGACGCGCGACGCGCTGGCCGAGGCCACCTTCGTGGTCGAGGACGAGCCCTACCGCAAGCAGCGCTGAGGCCCGCGGGCCCGGTTCAGTCGCGCAGCCGCTCGGCCACGAATTCGCGCAACAGCCCCATCGCGGGCGCTTCGGTGCGACCCGTCAGGGTCACCAGCGCGAACAGGGCATGGCTGCGCAGCGGCGGGTCGACCGGCAGCTCCGCCAACTCCCCGGCCTCGATGCCGGCCTGGGCCGCTCCCACGATACCCAGGAATATCGCGTCGGACACGCGCACGGCTTCAAGCAGGCTGCCGATCTCGTCGCAACGCAGGCGCATCGAGGTCTGCGGGTCCGCCTCGATACCGAAATGCTCGATCAGGATCCGCCCGGTATCGGCCGCCAGAAAGGTGGACGCCAGGGGATAGGCCGCGATTTCCGCGAAGCGCGCCGGCCGCGCCGCCCCCATCAGGGGATGGCCTCGGCGGCAGATGAAACCGGCCCGCATCTGCGAGATGGGTTCGACGCGCAGGTCGGCCGCGGGCACGATGCCGCGGGTATCGACAATCAACGCATCCAGGCGCCGCTGCCGCAGGAGCGCCAGGTGCGCCTCCAGCGAGCCGCGCATCAAGTCCAGCCGCAACTGCGGATAGTGCCGCGCCACGTGCGCCAGCAGCGGCGTCATGAGCATGACGCCCGGCCCCGACCCCAACCCGATGCTCACGCTGCCCCGGTCTCCCTGCGTCAGCAGTTCCGCGCTGCGGCGCAGCTCGCCCGATTCAAACAGGATGCGCCGGGCGCGGCCGGCGACGGTCAGGCCCAGCGGGGTCAGTTCCGTGCGCTTGCCCATGCGGTCCAGCAGCCGCGCCCCCAGGTCCTCTTCCAGTATCCGGATGCTGCGGCTGAGCGCGGACTGGGTCAGGTGCAGGCGTTCGGCCGCGCGGCTGAAGGATCCCGCTTCGGCCACGGCCAACAGATGTTCGAGCTGCTTGAGGTTCATGCCCGCATCCTCGCTCAACTATGAGTTTTTTTTCTAGCTTCCAGAATAACAATTCGTTAGACAACTAGCGAGCGCTGTCCCTAGCATCCCGTTCGAGACTTCACATTCCAAAAAGGGGAAACTCGTGAGCATGTTTTTCGACCGCCTGCGGTTGGCGGGCTGTGCGCTGGCGCTGGGCGCGGCACTGCTGGGCCAGGGCGCCCGGGCCGCGGACTATCCCGATCGGCCCGTCATGATGATGGTGCCCTACCCGGCCGGAGGCGCGTCCGATTCCATCGCCCGGGTCGTCGCCTCGCCCGTTTCCAAGCAGCTGGGTCAACCCGTGCTGGTGGAGAACCTGGGCGGCGTCAGCGGCGCGCTGGGCGCGCAGAAGGTGCTGGCCGCCAAGGCCGACGGCTATTACCTGTTCCAGGGCTCGCCCAACGAGTTGATCCTCTCGCCCATCGCCAACCCCGCCGTCAAGCTCAAGAGCGAGGATTTCCGGCTGGTGCAGATGATCGGCATGGCGCCGCTGGTGATCGTGGCGCGCGCCGACCTGCCCGCCAACAGCGCCGACGAACTGGTCGCGCTGGCGCGCTCGCGCTCGGCGTCCCAGCCCCTGACCTTCGGCAGCGTGGGCGTGGGCTCGCTCTATCACGTGCTCGGCGAACACATGGCCCGCACCATCGGCGCCAACATGACGCACGTGCCCTACAAGGGCGGCGCGCCGTTGATGCAGGACCTCGGCGGCGGCCAGGTGGACCTGGCCATCCTGCCGCTGTCCCAGCAGCAGGTGGCGCTGGCCGGGCAAGGCCGCATCAAGCTGCTGGCCAGCCTGGACGCCCAGCGCAGCCAGCTTCCCGCGCTCAAGACCGTGCCCTCGGTCAATGAAGGACAGTCGCTCAAGGGCTTCAACTTCACCACCTGGACCGGCTACTTCGTCAAGCGCGACACGCCGCAAGCCGTGGTCTCGCAGCTCAATGCGGCGCTCAATACCGCCATGCAGGACCCCGCGGTGAAGGAAAGCCTGGCCTACCAGAACATCGAAGTCTCCGCCCCCATGAGCGCGGACCAGGCCGACGCGATGTACCGCGTCGAGACCGAACGCTTCCGCGAAATTTCCAGCCACGTGAAACTGGCCGGCAACCCGTGACCCGCTCCAAGGACCGACCCGACATGCACCCGATCCTGCAGACCATGACCGCCCAGGCCGACGAGTTCGTCTCGATCCGGCGCGACATCCACCGCCATCCGGAGCTCGGTTACCAGGAGTTCCGCACCAGCGATCTGGTGGCGCAATGCCTGGCGCAATGGGGTTACGAAGTGGAACGCGGGCTGGGCGGCACCGGCGTGGTCGGACAGCTGCGCCGCGGCAACGGCGTCCGGCGCCTGGGGCTGCGGGCCGACATGGACGCCCTCCCCATCCAGGAAGCCACGGGCCTGGCGCATGCCAGCTGCAACGAGGGCGTCATGCATGCCTGCGGCCACGACGGGCACACCGCCATGCTGCTGGCCGCGGCGCGCCAGCTGGCGCGGCACGGCGATTTCAACGGCACCCTGAACCTGATTTTCCAGCCCGCCGAGGAGGGGCTGGGCGGCGCCAAGCGCATGATGGAAGACGGGCTGTTCCGCAAGTATCCCTGCGACGCCATCTTCGCCATGCACAACATGCCCGGCCACCCGCAAGGCCACCTGCTGCTGCGCGACGGCCCCACCATGGCCTCGTCGGACAACGTCACCATCGTGCTGGAAGGCGTGGGCGGGCACGGCGCGGTGCCGCACCGCGCGGCCGACCCCGTCGTCGCCGGCTCGGCCATCGTGCTCGGGCTGCAAAGCATCGTCGCGCGCAACATCGATCCCTTGCACATGGCCGTGATCACGGTCGGCGCCTTCAACGCCGGCAAGGCCAACAACGTCATTCCCCAGACGGCGACGCTGAAGCTCAGCGTCCGCGCGCTCGACCGCACCGTGCGCGACACGCTGCAGGCGCGCATCACCGAGCTCGTCCACAGCCAGGCGGCCAGCTACCAGGTGCGGGCAACCATCGACTACGACCGCGGCTATCCCGTGCTGGTGAATACGCCGGCGGAGACGGACTTCGCGCGCGAAGTGGCGGTGGAGCTCGTGGGCGCCGATAAGGTGGATCCGCAAACCCGGCCGCTGACCGGCAGCGAGGATTTCGCCTTCATGCTTGAGGAAGTGCCCGGCTCCTACCTGCTGGTCGGCAACGGCGACGGCTCGCCGGACGGTTTCAACAGCGGCCACGGCGCCTGCATGGTGCACAACCCCGGCTACGACTTCAACGACCACAGCCTGCCCGTGGGCGCCGCGTACTGGGTGCTGCTGGCCCGGCGCTACCTGGCGGCCTGAAGCCGCGGCGGGCCGGGGCCCGGCCCTAGCTCATCTCGAACAGCCGGCGGTGTTCGCGGATGGCGTAGCGGTCCGTCATGCCGGCGATGTAGTCGGAGATCGCGCGGGCCTGATCGTTGAAGGCCGGCCGGCGATAGTCGGGCGGCAGCACGCGCGGATCGTCCAGGAAGGCAGCGAACAGTTCGCGCACGATGCGGCGCGCCTTGGCCGTCATCCGCAGAACCCGGTAGTGGCGGTACAGATTGTCGAACAGGAACTTCTTCAGCTCGTCCGCCTCTCGCCGGATCTCGTCCGAAAAGCCCGCCAGCGGCGGCGCGCGGCGCACGTCGTCGGCGGTGGCGGGCGCGAATTCGCGGATGCGCGCCAGCGAAGTCCGGGTCAGGTCGACGATCAGCGTGTTGATCATTCGGCGTATGGTCTCGGACACCGCGCGGCGCGGCGCCAGGCCCGGATAGCGTTCCAGCACGTAGGCGTGATGCCGCTCGAAGATCGACACGTCCTTCAACTGTTCCAGCGTGATCAGTCCGGAACGCAGGCCGTCGTCGATATCATGGTTGTTGTAGGCGATCTCGTCGGCCAGGTTGGCCAGCTGCGCTTCCAGCGACGGCTGCGTGCGGTTCAGGAAGCGCTCGCCTACCTCCCCCAGCTGGCGCGCGTGCGCGGCCGAGCAATGCTTGAGGATGCCTTCCCGCGTTTCGAAGCACAGGTTCAGGCCGTTGAAGTCCGCGTAGCGCTCCTCCAGTTCGTCCACCACCCTCAGGCTCTGCAGGTTGTGCTCGAAGCCGCCGGCCTCCGGCGCCAGTTCGCGCATGCAGGCATTCAACTCGTCCTGCCCCGCGTGGCCGAAAGGCGTGTGGCCCAGGTCGTGGGCCAGCGAGATGGCCTCGGTCAGGTCTTCCGAGAGGCCCAGGCTGCGCGCCAGGGTGCGCGCGATCTGGGCCACTTCCAGGCTGTGGGTCAGGCGCGTGCGGAACAGGTCGCCTTCATGGTTCACGAAGACCTGGGTCTTGTACTCCAGGCGCCGGAAGGCGCCGGAGTGGACGATGCGGTCGCGGTCGCGCTGGAATTCCGTGCGGTTTTCCGGCGGCGGCTCGACGTAGGCCCGCCCGCGCGATTGAGACGGGTGGGATGCATAGGAAGCCAACTCTTTCATCTGCAACACCGTCTCCCTGGCGGCTATTGGGTGGTGCGGGCCAGGACGGCGCGCACGGCATCGTCGGGGGCCGCCCGGGTGACGGCCTCTCCGATGCGGGTCATGAGCACGTAGCGGATCGAGCCGCCTTCGGTTTTCTTGTCCACCTGCATCAGTTCCAGCCAGCGGTCCGCTCCCAGGTCGGGGGCTACGGCCGGGCAGCCGATGGCGGTCACCAGGGCACGCACGCGCGCCACGTCGTCGCGGTCGAAGCCGGCGACGTCGGCCGACAACTCGGCCGCCTGCACCATGCCGCAACCGACCGCCTCGCCGTGCAGCCAGGCGCCGTAGCCCAGCCCCGATTCGATGGCGTGGCCGAAGGTGTGGCCCAGGTTCAGGATGGCGCGCAGGCCGGATTCACGCTCGTCCTTGCCCACCACCTGCGCCTTGAGTTCGCACGAGCGGCGGATGGCGTAGGCGACCGCCTCCGGATCCAGTGCGCGCAGCTTCTGCGCGTTTTCCTCGCACCAGGCCCAGAACGCCGGATCCAGGATCAGGCCGTACTTGATCACTTCGGCCAGGCCCGCGGAAACCTCGCGCGCCGGCAGGGTGCCCAGCACGTCGGTATCGATTTCGACGGCGATCGGCTGGTAGAACGCGCCGATCATGTTCTTGCCCAGCGGATGGTTGACGGCGGTCTTGCCGCCCACGGACGAATCCACCTGCGCCAGCAAGGTCGTGGGCACCTGCAGGAAGCGCACGCCGCGCATGTATACGGCGGCGGCGAAGCCCGTCATATCGCCGATCACGCCGCCGCCCAGCGCCACCAGCACGCAGCGGCGGTCCAGGCGCTGGGCCAGGAGCGCGTCGAAGATCAGGTTCAGCGATTGCCAGTCCTTGTAGGCCTCGCCGTCGGGCAGCTCAATGCGCAGCACCCGCTTGCCGGTCCGCGCCAGCGCGGCTTCGGCGCGCTCGCCGTACAGGGCGGCCACGGTCGGGTTGGTCACCACGGCGATCGCGGTGGCGTCGGCGGGAATGCATTGGTCCAGGGCGTCCAGGCGGCCCGGGCCGATATGGATGGGATAGCTTCCGCCCGGGGTGTCGACGTCAACAACGTTCATATGCGCTTCTCAAAGGCTTGTAATTGCGGCAGCAGGGCCTTGACCAGGGTATGGACGGGCATGGACCCCGTTTCCACCACCATGTCGGCCACTTCCTTGTAGAGGGGTTCCCGCAGGGTCATCAGGTCGCGCAGGGTGCCGCGCGGGTCCGCGGTGGCCAGCAGGGGACGATTGCGGTCGCGGCAGGTGCGGCGGAACAATTCGTCCACGCTGGCCCGCAGGTAGACCACGATGCCGCGCTCGTGCAGGCGCTGGCGGTTCTCGGCCGCAAGGATGGCTCCCCCGCCCGTGGCAAGAATTATGTTGCGCCGTTGGGTACACTCTTCCAAGGCGGCGGCTTCCCGGCGACGGAAACCGGCTTCCCCCTCGATTTCGAAGATTACCGGCACCCGCACGCCGCAACGCGCCTCGAGCTCATGATCCAGATCCACAAACTCGCGCCCCAGCGCACGCGCCAGGCCACGGCCTATGGTCGTCTTGCCCGCGCCCATCATCCCGACCAGGAAGACGGGCAGGTCATGTGGCAGCGACGCAGTCCCGCCCACGCACTCCGTGGCGCAGGGCGGATTTTCGGGCGTATCGCCGGGGGACGCCGGGTCCGGGGCAGCCTCCGGACATGAGATAGCGGAAACGTTCATGTCGGCATTATCACATTTGCCGCCAGTTGCCCGCGCACCACACTGAACAATCTTGTTACAGAAACCGGTTCCCCGCGCTAAGCCCGGACCGGAGATACCCGTAAAATCGCCGCGATGAGCAAGCCCCAGAATTCCTCCAAGAAAGACAAGCCCGCCAAGAGCGGCTCCCCGATACTGCGATTCTTCGTCAAGACCGGCATCTTCTGTGCCGGCCTCTTCCTGTGCGGCGTCCTGCTGGCGGGAATGGCGCTCGCGCTGGCCTGGCCCAACCTGCCCGACCTGAACGCCATGACGGACTACCGCCCGCGGGTGCCGCTGCGCGTCTACACGGCGGATCGCGTCCTGATCGGCGAGTTCGGCGAAGAACGCCGCAACGTGCTGCGCTTCAACGAAATCCCGGACGTGATGAAGTCCGCGGTGCTGGCGGCCGAGGACGACCGCTTCTACCAGCACGGCGGGATCGACTGGACCGGCGTGGTGCGGGCGGGCCTGACCAACCTGATCAACATGTCGAAGACGCAAGGCGCCAGCACGATCACGATGCAGGTGGCCCGCAACTTCTACCTGTCGTCGGAAAAGACCTATTCGCGCAAGTTCTATGAACTGCTGCTGACCTTCAAGATCGAATCGGAGCTCACCAAGGACCAGATCCTGGAGCTCTACATGAACCAGATCTACCTGGGCCACCGCGCCTACGGCTTCGCCGCCGCCTCGCGCACCTATTTCGGCAAGCCCCTGTCCGAAGTGACCCCGGCCGAAGCCGCCATGCTGGCCGGCATCCCCAAGGCTCCCTCGCGCTTCAATCCGATCTCGAACCGCCCGCGCGCCGAGCTTCGCCAGCGCTACGTGCTGGGCCGCATGCACTCGCTGGGCTACCTGACCGAACCCGAATACAAGCAGGCGATGGCCCAGCCCATCGTCATGAAGTCGGCCGAGGGCACGCCGGCCGGCGGCTATTCCATCCACGGCGAATACGTGGCGGAACTGGCGCGCCAGCTGCTGTTCAATGTGTACCAGGACAACGTCTATTCGCGCGGCATCAACATCTACACCACCGTGCAGTCCAAGGACCAGGAAGCGGCCTATCGCGCCGTGCGCGAAGGCGTGCTCGAATACACGCGCCGCGCGCCCTACCCCGGCCCCGAGGAACAGCTGGACCTGCCCCCAGGCACCGAGAACAACCCGCAGGCGCTCGATGAGTTCCTCGACGGCGTGTTCGACAAATTCGGCGACAGCGGCGACCTGCTGACCGCGCTGGTGCTGTCGGCCAGCCCCACGGAAGTGAAGCTGGCCCGCAGCTCGCGCGAGATCATCACCGTCACCGACAAGAAGGTGCTGGGCGTGGTCGCGCGCGCCCTGAACGACAAGGCCAAGCCCGAGCAGCGCATCAAGCGCGGTTCGGTGGTCTATATCCGCAAGTTCGGCGACAACTGGGAAATCATCAACCTGCCCTCGGTGCAGGCGGCCTTCGTGGCGCTGTCGCCGCAGGACGGCTCCATCCGCGCCATGGTCGGCGGTTTCGACTTCTACCGCGGCAACTTCAACCGCGTGACGCAGGCCTGGCGCCAGCCGGGCTCGAACATCAAGCCGTTCATCTACGCCGCCTCGCTGGAGCGCGGCCTGACGCCCGGCACGCAGATTTCGGACCAGCCGTTCGAGCTGACGGCGGCGCAGACCGGCTCCAAGGCCTGGAATCCGAAGAACTACGGCAACCAGTACGAGCCCATGCTGACCCTGCGCCAGGGCCTGTACAAGTCCAAGAACATGGTGTCGATCCGTATCCTGCAGGCCATCGGCCCGCAATACGCGCAGGACTACCTGACCCGCTTCGGCTTCGACAAAGCCCGCCAGCCGGCCGTGCTGCCGCTGGCGCTGGGCGCCGGCTCGGTCACCCCGTTGCAGCTCGCCGGCGCCTTCTCGGTGTTCGCCAACGGCGGCTACCGCGTCACGCCCTACCTGATCGACCGCGTCACCGACAGCAGCGGCAAGGTCATCATGCAGTCCAAGCCGGTCGTGGCCGGCGACGCCGCGGCGCGCGCCATCGATCCGCGCACCGCCTGGGTCATGGACGACATCCTGCGCGGCGTGGCCACCTACGGCACCGCCGCCCGCGCCCGCGTGCTGCTCAAGCGCAACGACATCGCCGGCAAGACCGGCACCACCAACGAATCCGTCGATGCCTGGTTCTCCGGCTACACCCCGTCGCTGGTGGCCACCGCGTGGCTGGGGTTCGACCAGCCCAAGTCGTTGGGCTCGCGCGAAACCGGCGGCGGCGTCGCCATGCCGATCTGGGTCGACTACATGCAGGAAGTGCTCAAGGGCGTGCCCGAAGAGAAGCCCCGCCCCCGCCCCGACGGCCTCCTCGTGGAAAACGGCGAGTTCTACTTCTCGGAATTCCCGCCGGGCCAGGCCGTCGCGCGGCTGGGCCTGCCCGAGGCCGACACGCTGGGCGAATTCCTCAACGGCCTGAACGGCAGCACCAGCGAGGAAACCCGCATCAAGGTCGCCCCGGAAGTGGGCACCCAGAGCAACGCGCCCTGGACGCAGAAACTCAACTTCTGACAGTCCCAGGCAAGACAGGCCGGCCCGATGGGCCGGCTTTTTTTTTGGTTCATTGAGCATTACCGGGGCCGGGGCGCCCCACGGGGCGGGCGCGGGCCCCGGATCCGGGCCCGGAAATGAAAACGCCCCCACAGACAGGGGGCGTCAGGCACGCGGTGTGCTGCGTGCTGCCTACAGGCGTATCGTCACGGGGACGCCGGCCGCGGCGGAACAGATTTGCGACAGAGCATCCGGCAATTGCGGGCCGCCTCGGGTATCGTTCCAGTGCAAGCCGTCGTAACGGTAGTGAAAGCCCCCGGTGCGCGCCGCCACCCAAAGCTCCTGCATGGCAGCCTGGCTGTTCACCACGACATGGGTATTGTCTTCGAAGACCAGAGTCAGCACATTGCCGCTGCGGCTGGTTTCGATATCGACGTCAAGCGAAGCCGCCCAGTCATCGGCCTGGCTTTCGATGCTGTCCAGCACCTGGTCGATCAACGCAAGAAATTCGGTTTCGGTCATAATCGAGCCTGCAAGAATTACGGAGTTCCCAGTGTTCCAATTGGCATTCAGCCGCATGGCTCTTCGCATTGTAGCCACGCTAGTGACGACCGGCATGGTGGCGGCCTGCGGGTACAAGGGGCCGTTGTATATGCCGACGCCGGATGGCAAGCCGCCCTCGGGCACGCAGCAGCAGCCCACGGTGCCGATACCGCCCACCCCTCCGATTCTATGACCTCCCGATTCCCCGCGCAGCCTGAACTGGCCGGACACCCGTACTTCCAGTTCCGCAACAACGTCCTGTACGCCGAGGACGTGCCGCTGGACCACCTGGCCGAACGCCTGGGCACTCCGCTGTACGTTTATTCGCGCGCCGCGCTCAAGGCCGCCTGGGAATCCTACCGCAGCGCCGTCGGGCAGCGCCCGGTGCTGGTCTGCTACGGCATGAAGGCCAATTCCAACCTGGCCGTCCTGAAGGAATTCGCGCGCCTGGGCGCCGGTTTCGACATCGTGTCCGGCGGGGAGCTCAAGCGCGCCCTGGCGGCCGGCGCCGACCCGTCCCGGATCGTGTTTTCGGGCGTGGGCAAGCAGGCCTGGGAAATGCACGACGCGCTCGCGGCCAAGGTCAAATGCTTCAACGTGGAATCCGAAGCCGAATTGCACCGGCTGTCCGAGGTCGCGCAGCACATGGGCACGCGCGCGCCCGTTTCGCTGCGGGTCAATCCGGACGTGGACGCGCAGACCCACCCCTACATTTCCACCGGCCTGAAGGAAAACAAGTTCGGCATCGCCATCGAGTCGGCGCTGGACGTCTATCGCGTCGCGCAATCGCTGCCGGCCCTGGACATCGTGGGGCTGGACTGCCATATCGGCTCCCAGCTCACCGACATCAGCCCCTATTTCGACGCGCTTGAAAAACTGCTGGACCTGGTCGACAAGCTGGCCGAGGCCGGCATCCGGCTCAACCATCTGGATCTCGGAGGCGGGCTGGGCATCCGCTATACGGACGAGACCCCGCCTTCGCCCAAGGCGCTGCTCGACCCGGTCTTCGAACGCCTGCAGGCCCGCGGCCTGGGGCACCTGCACCTCGTGCTCGAACCCGGCCGCTCGCTGGTCGGCAACGCCGGCGTGCTGCTGACCACGGTCCAGTACCTCAAGCATGCGGAAGCGCGCAATTTCGCCATCGTGGACGCGGCCATGAACGACCTGCTGCGTCCGGCCCTGTACGAGGCCTTCCACGGCGTGCGCCCCGTGCATCCCCGCGCCGGCGCGGAAACCGTCTACGACATCGTCGGCCCGGTCTGCGAAAGCGCCGACTGGCTGGCGAAGCAGCGCATGCTGGCCATCGAGCAGGGCGATCTGCTGGCGGTGGAATCCGCGGGCGCCTACAGCATGGCCATGGCCAGCAACTACAACGCCCGCCCCCGCCCGGCCGAAGTCATGGTCGACGGCGACAAATACTACGTGGTGCGCCGGCGGGAAACGCTGGACGACCTGCTCAAGGGCGAATCCACCCTGCCCTGAGCGCCGGATCCGAACTGCTGCCCCCCGAGGGGGTATTTTTTCTTGGGCCACCGGCGAAAAAAAAGGCCCCTCGGGGCCTTTTTCGATGGTGTCCGCGGCAAGGCGGTCACAGTTCGCCGTAGGAGTGCAGCCCCGACAGGAACATGTTCACGCCCAGGAAGGCGAACCCCGTGATCAGCAGGCCCATCAGCGCCCAGTAGGCCGCCATGGTGCCGCGCAGCCCCTTGATCAGGCGCATGTGCAGCCAAGCCGCGTAATTCAGCCACACGATCAGCGCCCAGGTCTCCTTCGGGTCCCATTGCCAGTAGGCGCCCCAGGCGTCGGCCGCCCACAAGGCGCCGAGGATGGTGGCGACCGTGAAGAACGCGAAGCCGATCGCGATGGCCCGATACATGATGTCGTCCAGCACCTCCAGCGACGGCAGCGCATCGGCGATGCGTCGGCGGCCCAGCAGGATGGCGCCGATGATCACCGCCCCCACGCCGAAATACAGCATCCAGGTGGCCGACAGGCCATCGGTGCGGAACACCATGGGTTCGGCGCACAGCAGCACGCCCAGCACGAACAGCGGCGCCAGCTTGGCCCAGGACGTGGTCTGCCCATGTTGCTTGACCAGGTAGGCGAAACCGACCATGGCGGCCAGCGAGAAGGTGCCGTAGCCGATGAAGTTCGCCGGCACGTGCAGCTTCATCCACCAGCTCTTGAGCGCCGGCACCAGCGGCTGGATCTGCCCCGCGTCGCGCGTGAACGAATACCAGAGCAGGAACACGACGGCCGAGGTCACCACCAGCAGCACGAAGCCGCCCAGCGCGCGCGTGGCGTACTTGCGCTCGTAGTAGAGGTAGAACAGCGCCGTGATCAGCGAAAAAAGCACGAACACTTCATACAGGTTGCTGACGGGGATGTGGCCCAGGTCCGGCCCCATCAGGTGCCCCTCGCGCCAGCGCACCAGCAAACCCGTGGTGCCCGCAAACACCGCGCCCCAGGTCAGCGCCGTGCCGAGCCAGGCGGCCGTGGGACTGAAAACGCCGATCCAATAGCAGACCGTGGCCAGCGCGAACAGTGCGCACATCCAGAGAATGGCGGATTGCGAAGAGAACAGGTATTTCAGGAAGAACACCTGCTCGGCGCGGGCCAGATCGTTGCCGTACAGCATCAGGGCCAGTCCGGCCGCGATGGCACAGGCGATCATCAGGTGGCGCAGCGGACGCCACAGCCAGCCCATCCAGGCCAGGGCCGGCACGGTGCCGCACAGGATGATTTTCTCGTAGTAGTCCATCGCGCCGCTGTAGCGGGTCAGCGCGAAGGCCGCGCCCGCCGACAGCAGCAGGAAGAAGACGATGTCGGTCCAGTCGGGCTTGCCGCGCTGGGCGCGGCTGTCGCCGGTTTCGGACAGGCTGTCCTGCCAGAGCAGGTCCGGCGACGCGGTCAGCGTTTCCGGCGGCGAGGGATGCGTGGTGGTCGTCGTGGACATAGGGGAACCTTAAGACCTCTTCTGGCGCAGCAGCGCCTGCTTGAAGCGTTCGAACTCCTGGTTGAAGTCCAGTGTACGCTTCTGGGACGTCATGGCCGCCAGGACGCTGCTGCCGCTGTCTTGCGGCTTGATCCAGATCCAGATGCGGCGGTCTCGAATATAGAACATCGCGAAAACGCCCAGGACCAGCAGCAGGCTGCCCAGGTAGACCGTGTTCTTGCCCGGCGTGCGGCTGACCTGGAATACGCTGGCCTGCACGTGGTTGAAGTCCGCCAGGGACAGGAACACCGGCGCCGGATACACCGTCAGGTCGGACAGCGCCGCCACGGCCAGGCGCGACCACACCGCCGCGCGCTCGCCGTCGGGCCCCTCGGCGGCCACCGGCGGCAGGCCGGCGCGCTCGCGCTCGATGGCGCGCAGTTCGTTCATGCTGGCGCCGATCAGGCGGATGACCACGTCGGCCGCCCGTTCCAGGTCCTGGGCGGGGGTATTGGCCTGCAGGAAAGCGGCCACGGCTTGCAGGCCGCCGGACGCGAAGGTGTCGAGCGCGCGCTCCGCCGCCGTCTGCAAGGGCTGGCGATCCGTCCCCGAAGGGCTGTTGCGCTCGGCGAAGCGGCGGGCCGCCTCCTGCCGCGCCGCCGGGTCGGCCAGCGTGGCGCGCAGGCGCATGAATTCGGCGATCGAGCTGTCCTCGTCCGCCGGGATGCGCAGGTAGCGGAACGGCTCGGACGCGTTGTTGCGCACGCCGGCCAGGAAGACCGTGGCACCGTCCAGTTCGACCGGCAGCATGTAATTCTGGAACTCGTGGGCCTGGCCGGCATCGTCGATCAGCTTGTATTCGATGCTGGGCCCCACGTTGCGCAGGTTCTCGTTCTTCTTGCCCGCGGCGCTGCCGGACACCGAGGCCACGTGGTCGGCGAAGCTCTGGTTCGCGCCCTTGGGATCGCCGCGGGTCAGGTCCTCGACGTTGATCGGGCGCAGGGCCGTGATTTCAACGCCCATGCTGCGCGGGCCGGAAGCCGTGTGAGCGGTTACTTCGCTCTTCTTGCCCACCGTGCCGTCGACTGAGAACGGCGCATCACCGGAACCTACCAGCGGGTAGCCTTTCAGCACCACCGTGCTGCCGCCATCGTCGAAACTCGATTGGTAGACGGTCATGCCCTTGAAGCGCAGCGGCTCGTTGACCTCGATGGTGGAATCGAAGGTCTTGCCGGTGTCGGGGTCGGTGACCTCCACCTCGCTGGCGAAACGGCTGGGCATGCCGGTCGAGTAATAATCGACCACGAACTTCTTGAGCCTCAGGGTGAACGGCATCGGCTGCACCAGCGCGCCGTCGCCCACCATCACCACCGCCGTGCTGGCCTGCCCGCCCTCGGGCACCAGCACGCTGGCGCGGAAGCTCGGATTGTTGACCGACAGGCGCCCGCTTTCCGGCACCTCGGAGATCAGCATGTTGTCGACGATGGGCTTCTTGTCGCCGAACATGACCTGCAGGCGCACGGGCAATTCACTGTCCAGCAGCCCGCCGATGCAGATGATGACCATGGCCGCGTGGGCGAACACGTAGCCCAGCCGGTTCGCGCTGCCCTTCTTGGCCGCGAGCAGCACGCCGTCCTTGTCCTGGCGTTCGCGCACGGCGTACCCCAGCTTGCCCAGCAGGGTCTTGAGCCCGGCCGCGGTTTGCGGCACATCGGTGGGCGCTTCCGTTTCCACGCGATGGGGGAAGGCGCGCAGGCTGCTGGCGCGGACATGCTCGCGGAACGAGCGCGCGTCGCGCAGCATCTTGGGCGCGTTGCGGATCAGGCAGACCGAGGTCGACACGACCAGGAATCCCATGATCAGCAGGAACCACCAGCTGTTGTAGACGTGCCAGATCGAGAACTTGTCGAACACCTCGAACCAGAAGGGGCCGAACTGGTCGATGTAGTTGTTCGACGAGCGGTTCTGCTGCAATACCGTTCCCACCAGGCTTGCCACGCAGATGAACATCAGCAGGCTGACGGCGAAACGCATCGAGCCCAGCAATTCGAAGAAATCGCCGGGCAGGGTGCGGAGGGAGGGGCGGGTGTGTGTTCGGGTCGAATTCATGAAAAAAGGGGGGCCGCGCTATCGGCTACCCCCCTCATAGACAGCGCGCGGCGGAACGAGGTTCCGCTGCGCTCAGTTGCAGAACGCGGACCGGCCGCGGGCAAGCGCCTACCGCAAGCCGGCGGCGTAGTCCGATACCGCCTTGATATCGGCATCCGACATGCGGTCCGCAATGGCGAACATGATGTCGTTCTTGCGGTCGCCGCTGCGGAACAGCTTCAGCTGCTCTTCGATATACATCGGGAATTGGCCCGACAGACGGGGGTACTGCGAGGGCATGCCCGCGCCATCGGCAGAATGGCACGCCGCGCAAGCGGGGACATTGCGTTCGGGCAAACCGCCGCGCCAGATTTTTTGACCCAGATCAACCAGCTTCTCCTGGCCCGCCGTGGCCGGCTCCTTGAGCGGCTGCTGCGCCAGGTACAGGGCGATGTTCTGCATGTCGGCGGGCGTCAGGTTCTGCGCCATGGCCGTCATCGGGGTGGGATTGCCTTCCGGGCCGTTGCGCACCGGCACCTTGGCGCCGGGCTTCACCTGGAAGTCGGCCAGCTGCTTGGCCAGGTACTCGTGCGGCTGCGCGGCCAGGTTGGGGTTCACCGGTATGGTGCTATTGCCCGCCGCGCCGTGACAGGACGCACAGGCAATGATGCCCCTGGCCGCATCGCCCTGGTCAAACAGCTGCCCGCCCTTGGCGGCATCTGGTTTTACCGGGCCCGCGGCGCCATCGGCGGCGAAACTCGTAGTAGATAAGGCGGAGGCGCCGAGCAACAGCCCGCTCGCAACCAACATCCGGGACAGCACACGCTTCATGAAGACCTCGACGATCGCATCGATCAAGGCGCAAAAAGGCGCCCACGCCTGCCCGCACACCCTGGAATACCGTATCGAACCTGTTTTGCCTACCTTGCCTGCGATGTTGCTGCGAACTTGCCGGATCAGACTTCAGCAAGCTGGCCAGTAAGCAAAAAAGACGGCTCCGCGCACGGGGACCACTGTTGCAAACGCCGGATTATACAATAGGGCTCGAAACCAACCGTATCCAAAGCCATCCGTGTCCCTCCTACATCGCGCCTCCTTCTTCACGTCCGCGGCTCGCCTCGACCAGTTGCCGACCGCCGGCGCCCCCGAGGTCTGCTTTGTCGGCCGCTCCAACGCCGGCAAATCCACGGCCATCAACGTGCTGTGCAACCAGCGCCGTCTTGCCTTCTCCAGCAAGACGCCGGGCCGCACGCGCTTGATCAATATGTTCGGCTTGCCCGACCCCCTGGATCCGGAAGGCCACATCGGCTTTCTCGTCGACCTGCCCGGCTACGGCTATGCCTCCGTCGCTCGCGACGAAAAGGAAAAATGGGCCGATATCCTGGGCGGCTATCTGCGCGACCGCGAATCGCTGGTCGGCATCGTGCTGCTCATCGATATCCGCCGCGGCGTCACCGAGCTGGACCGCCGCCTGGCCAACTTCATCGCCCCCACCGGACGCCCGGTGCTGGCGCTGCTGACCAAGGCCGACAAGCTGCCCTACGGCCAGCGCATGCGCACCGTGTTCTCCGTGCGCAAGGACCTGGCCGATATCGGCGCCCTGCACACCGTTCCCTTCTCCGCGCCCGAACGCATCGGGCTGGAAGAGGCCGGCGCGCACATCGAAAACTGGATTTCTCCCAAGGTCGTACCATGAACCCGCAGATCATCTCCCCTGAATTCCCGGTATCCCGTCCCCGCCGCCTGCGCCGCGACGATTTCACCCGCCGCCTGGTCCGCGAGAATGCCCTGACGGTCAACGATCTGATCTACCCGGTGTTCGTGGCGGAAGGTTCCGGCTTGCAGCAAGCGGTGCCGTCGCTGCCCGGCGTGGTCCGCTATTCGCTCGACACGCTGCTGCCGGTGGCCGAGGAATGCGTGGAACTGGGCATTCCCGTGCTCGCGCTGTTTCCCGCCATCGATCCCGCGCTCAAGACGCCCGACGGCATCGAGGCCACCAATCCCGACGGCCTGATCCCGCGCATCGTCCGCGCGCTGAAGCAGCGCGTGCCCGAGCTCGGCGTGCTGTGCGACGTGGCGCTGGACCCGTACACCAGCCACGGGCAGGACGGCGTCATCGATGAGAACGGCTACGTGCTGAACGAGCCCACGGTCGAGATCCTGGTCAAGCAGGCGCTCACCCAGGCCGAGGCCGGCGTCGACATGGTCGCCCCCAGCGACATGATGGACGGCCGCATCGGCGCCGTGCGCCGCGCGCTGGAGGCCAACGGCCACATCCACACGCAGATCATGGCCTACTCGGCCAAGTACGCCAGCGCCTTCTACGGCCCGTTCCGCGACGCCGTGGGCTCCGCGACCAACCTGGGCAAGTCGAACAAGATGGCCTACCAGATGGACCCGGGCAACCTGGACGAAGCGCTGCGCGAAGTCGCCGCGGACCTGCAGGAAGGCGCCGACATGGTCATGGTCAAGCCCGGCATGCCGTACCTCGACGTACTGCGCCGCGTGAAGGACACCTTCCGGGTGCCCACCTTCGCCTATCAGGTCAGCGGCGAATACGCGATGATCAAGGCGGCCGCCGCCAACGGCTGGCTGGACCACGACAAGGTGATGATGGAAGCCCTGCTGGCGTTCAAGCGCGCCGGCGCCGACGGCATCCTGACGTACTTCGCGATCGAAGCCGCGAAGCTGCTGAAGAGCCAGCGCTGATCCGGCCGCGGGCCGCCTTCGCGGGCATCGCCCGCGGCGCCCGCCGCATTACCCCTTCGCGGCCGCCTCGCCGCGCGCCACCGGCGCGGCCCGCCGCAAGCCCAGCCACGTTCCGCCCAACACGCAGGCCAGCCCGGCCACATGCGTGGGCGTGACGTGCTCGTCGAGGAACAGCGCTGCGAACAGCAATCCGAAAATCGGCAGCCAGTTCACGAACAGGGCGGCGCGACTGATGCCCAGCCTGGCGATGCCGGCATTCCACACGATGTTGCTGACCCCCGACGCGATCACGGCCGAGAACAGCAGGACCAGCCACGGCCACCAGGCCATCTGCCACGTATCGGCCTGGTAGGACGCCGGCGTCAGCGCCGCGTGCACGACCAGCATCAGGCCGCCGGCCAGGTACATGTACCAGAGCATCCCCAGCGGATCCATCATGCGCGACATGCGCTGGATCACCAGGCCGCCGCAGACGAACACCAGGACGGCCAGGAACACGATGGCGTCGCCCCACCCCGTCAGCCCGAACTGCGCGCCGCTGCCCGCCACCACCATCCCGACGCCGAGCAACCCCAGCAGCGCGCCCGAGATGCGCACCAGCGTCAGCCGTTCGCGGTAGAACAGCGCGGCCAGCAGCGCCGACAGCAGCGGGCTGGTGGCCATGATGAGCGTGCCGTTGGCGGCCGAGGAGAACCTCAGGCCCGAGACCAGCGCCACCTGGTGGGCATACACGACCAGGAATCCCGCCAGCGCAACCCAGCCCAGCTCCGGGCGGCCCAGCTTCGGAATGCGGCCGCGGCGGGCCTTGATGATGAGGGTGACGGTGAGAAACGCGATGACGATGCGCACGGCGGCCAGCGCCTGGATGTCCATGTGCAGCGTCAGGTACTTGACCGAGACGATGTTCAGGCCCCACGTGGCCATGACGAACATCAATTGAAGATAGATAAGACCGGTGCGGTCCTGGCTTGCATCAACTGTTGGGGACGTCACGGGCGCCGGCCTGAGGGGAGTTGGACGCGCCGCCCATGCGGCGCTGCGGACATGGTAGCGCGCCCGGCCTCCGGACTCAATGCGCGCCGAGGTAGGCTGCCCGGACGCTGGGATCGCGCAACAGTTCCGCGCCGGTTCCGTTCAGCGTGATGCGCCCCGTTTCGAGCACGTAGGCGCGGTCCGCGGCGTCCAGCGCCTGGTTGGCCATCTGCTCCACCAGCACGATGGTCAGGCCGTCGTCGCGCAGCTTGCGGATCGCGGCGAAGATGTCCTGCACGATCAGCGGCGCCAGCCCCAGCGACGGCTCGTCCAGGCACAGCAGCCGCGGCTCGCTCATCAGGGCGCGCGCCATCGCCAGCATCTGCTGCTCGCCTCCCGACAGCGTGCCGGCGAGCTGGTCGCGGCGCTCGCGCAGGCGCGGGAACAGCCGGTATCCTCGCTCCACGCCTTCGGCCACCGCCGCCGGATCGCGGCGCCGCAGGTAGGCGCCGAGCACCAGGTTGTCGTAGACAGTCTGGTCCGCGAACACGCCCCGCCCTTCGGGCGACAGGGCCAGGCCCAGGCCCACGCGCAGGTGGGCGGGCACCTGCGTGATGTCGCGCCCGTCGAACGTCACGCGCCCGCCCTGCAAGGGCTCCAGGCCCGCGACGCCCTTGAGCAACGTGCTCTTGCCCGCGCCGTTGGCGCCGATGATGGTCACGATCTCGCCGCGGCGGATCTCCAGCGATACGTCGCGCACCGCCTGGATCGCGCCGTAGGAAATCTGCACGGATTCTAGTTTCAGCATCGCTTGCGGCCCGTTGGTACGAAAGAGGACATGGCCTCAGGCCATGCCGGTCCCGAGATAGGCTTCGATCACCCGCTTGTCGGCCTGCACCTGCGCGGGCTTGCCTTCGGCGATCTTGATGCCGTAGTCCAGCACGATCACGTGGTCGGAAATCGCCATTACCAGATCCATGTGGTGCTCGACCATCAGCAGCGTGATGCCGCAGGAGGCGCCGACGCGCACCAGCAGCTCGCCCAGTTCCGCGGTCTCCTGCGGGTTCAGGCCCGCCGCCGGCTCGTCGAGCAGCAACAGTGTCGGCTCGGTCGCCAGCGCGCGGGCCAGTTCCACCCGCCGCTGCAACCCGTAGGGCAGGCTGCCCGCGGGCGTGCCGGCCAGATGGGCCAGGCCCACCATCCGCACCAGCCGGAGCGCGTGATCGCGTGCCCGGCGTTCCTCGGCGCGCGCGCCGGGCAGGCCCAGCAGCGATGCCCAGAACCCGTTCTTCATGCGGCAATGACGGCCCAGCAGCACGTTGTCCAGCACCGACAGTTCGCCGAACAGGCGCAGGTTCTGGAAGCTTCGGCCAATGCCCAGCGCGCAGATGGCGTGCGCCCGCTCGCCCGCGATGTCCGTGCCGCGGAAGCGCACCACGCCCGCGTCCGGGATGACCACGCCGCTCAGCATATTGATGAGTGTGCTCTTGCCGGCGCCGTTGGGGCCGATCAGCGCATGCACGTGGCCGCGACGCAGGCAAAAGGAAATGTCCTGCGCCGGCTTCACGCCGCCGTAGGCCTTGCTCAGGTTCTCGACCACCAGCAGCAGGTCCTCGCGCCGCGCGTCGGCCGGACGGGACGCGGCCGGCGGCGCGGCCTCGCTCCCCTTGCCCGGCTGGGCGTCCGCGACGCGGGGCGCGCGCCGCGCGAACAGCCCCATGACGCCGCCGGGCATGAAGTACAGCGCGAACAGCAGCAATGCGCCATAAAAGAAATGCTGCACCGACGGCCAGCGCGCGAGCAACGCATCGATGATGGTCAGCGCGACGGCGCCGACCGCGGGCCCCGCCTTCGACCCCGCGCCGCCGAACAGCACCAGCAACAGGATGAAGATGGACAGGTTGAAGGTGATGAAGTCCGAATTGATGTACTGGTTCTGCTGCGCCACCAGCGCACCCGCGATGCCGCAGGTCACCGCCGCGACGACGAACGCGATGACCTTGGCGCGGTACACCCGCACCCCGACCGACGACGAGGCGATCTCGTCGGCCTGCACCGACAGCAGCGCGCGGCCGAAGCGCCCGTCCAGCACGTTGCGCAACAGCAGCTGCGTCGCCACGCACAGCACCAGCGCGAACCAGACCCATTGCTGGTTGGTGAACGCCTCCCCGCGCCAGGTCAGCGGCATGATGCCGAACAGACCCGACGGGCCGCCGAAGACGTCCACCCACTCGGTGACGATCTTCTCCACCACGATGCCGAACGCCAGCGTCACCATGGCGAGATAAGGTCCTTTCACGCGCAGCGACGGCAAGGCGATCAGCACGCCGAACACGCCCGCCACCACCGGCGCCGCCGCCAGGGCCAGCCACGGATCGACCTGCCACCGCGACGTCAGCAAGGCCGCGGTGTAGGCGCCGGCCGCGAACAGGCCGGCCTGCCCCAGCGATTTCTGCCCGGCGTAACCGACCAGCACGTTCACGCCCGCGGCGCACAGGTAATACACGCAGGACATGAAGACGATGCGCAGGTAGTAATCGTTGTCCACGAGCGCGGCGAATACCGCGAGCGCCGCCGCCAGCGCCCCGGTGATCAGGGTAGGTCCGTGCCGCTTCATACCTTCTCCACCAGCCGCTTGCCGAACAGGCCCGTGGGCCTGACCGCCAGCACCAGGATCACCAGCGCGAAGACGGCGACTTCGCGCCACTGCGACTGCCAGAGGTTCACGTACGATTCCAGGATGCCCAGCACGAAGCCGCCCACCACGCAGCCGCGCGGATTGGACAGGCCGCCGATCATGGCGCCCGAAAAGCCCTTGAGCCCGATGGCCAGGCCCATGAAGATCGACGCTGAAGTGATAGGCGCCACCAGGAATCCCGCCAGTCCGGCCAGCGCCGAACTCGCGAAGAACGCGCCGGTCATCACGGCATTCACGTTGATGCCCATCAGGTTGGCCACCGCCGGATTCGCCGCGACCGCCCGCATTGCCTTGCCCAGCACCGTGCGGTTCATGATGCGGTCGAACAGCACCATGACGATCACCGCCACGGCCAGCAACAGCAGCTCCTGGCTGCGCACACCCGCCCCGAACACCCGGATGACCTCGTCGCCGAACGGCGCGGGCACGGTGACGGGCGCGGGCCCCCAGACCGCGAAGGCCGCGCTTTGCAGCAGGATGCCGAAGCCCAGCGTGCTCATGACCCACGCCATTCCCGGGCGCGAGGCGAACGGCTTCACGCCGAACACGTACAGCAGCACACCCAGCAAGCCCATCGCCAGCACCGCGGCCAGCCCGGCCAGCAGGTACTGCCAGCCGCTGAGCGCCAGGCCCGTGAAGGCGGCCGTGGTGATCGGCTTGCCGGCGAACAGGAATAGCGCGCCCACCCCGACGAAGGCGCCCACGGACACGAACTCCCCATGCCCGAAGTTCAGCGTGCGGGTGGTGGTAAAGGTGATGCTGAATCCCAGCGCCACCAGCGCGTACGCGCCCCCCACGGCTAGCCCGCTGACGAGCGCCTGCAACAATGTCGCCAACATGATGGCCCCTTATCCCTGTCGCCTGCCCGCGCCTACTTGGCGGCGGCGGTCACGTCGTCCGCGTAGGGCACCAGCTTTCCGTCCTGCCAGTGCGCCCATTTGTAGTCGCCCACCAGCAGCGCGTCGTGGACGGAGGCCGAGAATGGCTTTTCGTAGGTCTTCATGGCGCCCTCGTAGCGGCCTTGCAGGTTCTCCAGCGCGACGCGCACCTTGTCTCCGTCGGTGGAGTCGGCCTGCTTGATCGCCATGCCCAGCAGGTTCATGCCATCGTAGGCATGCGCCAGGAAGCCGAAGGCGGTGGGAGACGTCATCTTGGCCGACACGCGGTCGTAGAGTTTCTGCTGCGCCGGCGTGCGGTTGTCGGTGATGGTGCGCAGGAAGAAGGGCTTCTCCGACAACGTCTTGCCCGCCGTGTCGTAGAACGCGATGTTGTCCGCCGCCCAGGAAGTCAGCGTCAGGGGGAACCAGTTGATCTTCTCCATGCTGCGGAACACATGAGCGATCGGCGTGCTCTGCGCCCAGATCACTACCGTGTCCACGCCCGCGGCCTTCAGCTTGTTGAGCTGCGAGGTCATGTCGGTATCGGCCACGCCGAACTTCTCGACCGCAACCGGCTTGATGCCCTGCGCGGCGCCCACTTCCTCCAGGTCCTTGAGCGCGCTCTGGCCGTAGCCGGTGGTTTCGATCATGAAGCCCACGTTCTTGACCTTGGGATTCTTCTTCAGGTAGCCGATCACGCCGTCGACCTGCTCGCGGTCGACCATGCCGACGCGGAACATGTAGTTGTCGGCGCCCGCGCGCACGGGCTTGGTGATGTCGGTGCCCGAGCCGATGGCGCCCATCACCGGTATCTTCTTCTGGTTGGGGATGTGCTTCCAGGCCAGCGCGTTGCCGGAGTTGGTCGGGCCCACGATCGCCACCACCTTTTCGTTGTCGATCAGGTCGGTCATGTTCTGGATGGACTTGGGCGGCTGCGAGAGATCATCGCGCACCACCAGCACCAGCTTGCGGCCCAGCAGGCCGCCCGCGGCGTTGATGTCGTCGATGGCGGTGCGCAATCCCAGCACGGCGGCCTGCCCGCTTTGCGCGGACGGCGAGGCCGACAGATCGCCGTTGAAACCGATCTTGATGTCCTGGGCCTGCGCCTGCGCGCCGATGGCCAGCGCGCACAGCACGGCGGCCTTGGACAAGGTGGAGAAAATCCCCGGTGTTTTCATCGCTGTCTCCTGTGTTTTGTGGATGTGCTGCAAGTCGATGATCGATTCGGCGCCCGCCGCGCGTTGCTCGCTATACCGCGAGATAGCCGCCGTCCACCGGCAGGGACACGCCCGTCACGTAGGCCGCCATGGACGATGCCAGGAAAACGACGGGGCCCACCAGGTCTTGCGGCTGCCCCACCCTCCCGAGCGGGATGCGCTGCATGAAGCTGGCCAGCCGCGCCGGATCGTCCCGCGTGTATTGCGTCATCGGCGTTTCGATGACGCCCGGCGCGATGGCGTTGACCCGGATGCCGTCGGGCGCGAGATCGCGCGCCATCGCCTGCGTCATCATCTTCACGCCGCCCTTGGACGGCGAGTAGCCCAGGGTCGACCCCGCCCCCGCGAACGACGCGATGGAACCCACGTTGATGATGACGCCGCGCGTGGCGCGCAGCGCGTCCAGGAAAGCATGGATCATGTTGAAGCCGCCGTTCAGGTTCACATCCAGCACGCGGCGCCAGTTCTCGGCGGCGCGGGGACTGTCGATGCCTTCGCGGATCAGGATGCCGGCGTTGTTGACGAGCACGTCGATGGGGCCCTGCGCTTGCCGGACTACCGCGGCGATGGCCTCGCAGGCGCGCGGGTCGGTCACGTCCAGCGCATGGGCGCACGCCTGGCCGCCCGCCGCGAGGATGTCGTCGGCGGTCTGCCTGGCGTTGCCGGCATCCACGTCGGTGGCCACCACGCGTGCGCCGGCCGCGGCCAGGCCCAGCGCAATCGCGCGACCGTTGCCCTGCCCCGCGCCGGTGACCAGCGCCAGCTTGCCCTGCAGCAATCCTGGCGCCCCGCTCATGCCGCCTCCTGCGCCGCCGCGCCGGCGGCGATACTCCGACCGGCGATGTAGCCGAACGTCAGCGCCGGCCCCAGCGTGATGCCGGCGCCGGGATAGTTGCCGCCCATGATGCTGCAAGCGTCGTTGCCCACGGCGTACAGGCCGGGGATGGCCTCGCCATCCCCGCTCAAGGCCCGGCCCTCGCCATCGACTTTCAGGCCCGCGAACGTGCCGATATCGCCGATCATCATCTTGATCGCGTAGTACGGCCCCTTGACGATGGGCGCCACGCACGGATTCGGGCCGTGCAGGGCATCGCCCTGGTAGCGGTTGTAGGCCTTGCTGCCCTTGCCGAACTCCGGATCGCGCCCCTGCGCGGCTTCGCGATTGAACGCCTCGATGGTCTGCCGCAGGCTGCCGGCGTCGATGCCGGTTTTCTGCGCCAATTCCGCCACCGAGGGCGCCCGCGTCAGGTAGCCGGTATCCAGATAACGCTTGATGGGCAGGGGGAACGGCGCGACGCTGCCCAGGCCGTACTTGCGCAGGGTCCGGTGGTCGCAAATCAGCCAGGCGCAGGTCTCGCTCTCGCCTTGGCATGCGCGCACCATCTCCTGCACGAAGTCGTGGTACGAACTGCCCTCGTTGGCGAAGCGCTTGCCCTTGCGCGTCACCGCGATGACGCCCGGCTTGGCCCGGTCGATGAAGTGCGGCATGTAGCCCGGGCTGCCGTCCTTGCGCGTCACCACCGACACCGGCACCCAGGCCGCCGCGTTGGGCAGCCCGGCGTTCACGCTGGCGCCCACGCTCTCGGCCATGCGCAGGCCGTCGCCGGTATTGCCGGCGGGCGAAGGCGAATAGTGCTCCGTGCCGGTCGGCGCATGCGCGTAGAGGCGCTTGCGGCGCTCGATGTCATAGGGGAAGCCGCCGGACGCCAGCACCACCGCGCGCGCCGCGCGCACCCGCACGGTCGCCCCGTCGCGCTGCACCACGGCACCGCGCACGGCGCCATCCTCGACGATGAGGGAGCGGGCCGGGGCGCGCAGCCACAACGGGATGCCCAGCTTGAAGGCGGACGCGGCCAGGCGGCCCGCGAGGGCATTGCCGTTGGTCAGCGTCATGCCTCGGCCGTGCTTGGCCACGTCCAGGAAGTGGCGCGACAGGCGCTTGGCGACGTACCAGGCGGAAGCCGGCGAACGCGTCGCGCGCATGAAGTGCACGATTTCCTTGCCCGAACCCAGCATCATGCCGAACACGGTCAGTTCGGGCAGCGCCGGCGCCAGGTCGCGGATATGGGCGCCCAGCTTGCGCCCGTCGTAGGGCCGCGCCACCATCGAACGGCCGCCCTGCTTCCCGCCCGGGGCTTCCGCGTGGTAGTCGGGGAACACCAGCGGCATATCGAACTGCACGTCGGTCTTCGAGGTGAAGAAATCGACGGCCCGGGGGCCATGCTCCAGGAACGCATCGACGCGCTCGGCGTTATAGCTGTCGCCGGCTTCATGGCGCAGATAGGCGCGCCCTTCGTCCGGGGTCTCGTGTATCCCCTGCACCTTGGCCAGGGACGTGCCCGGGATCCAGAGCCAGCCGCCCGAACGCGCGGTGGACCCGCCGAAGCGCGGCTCTTTTTCAACGATAAGGACCTTCAGGCCCGCCGTGGCGGCCGTGATTGCAGCCGCCATGCCGGACGCGCCCGACCCGACGACCAACACGTCGCAGTCGTATTGACGAGAATCTTCCACGTTGTCTCCATACCCACTGGCGGCCGTCCTCCGATCCGGGGATCGCGGCGGCCTTCTTGTTCCTGGGACTGTAGACAGTCGATTTGATAGTGTCAATATGGTTTGCTATTAGCGAAAGTACTAACATAAGCAATCCAATTCGATAAAGAAAAATGACCACCACTCCCAGCAACGGCAAGCGCAATGCCGCGCAATCCCCCGTCAAGCCGCCCCCGCGCAGGCGCGGCATCCAATCCATCGAGGTCGGCGGCAAGCTCCTGCTCGCGCTGCTGGACCACTCGTCTTCGTTGCCCCTGGGCGCGCTGGCGAAGGCCGCCGGCATGTCGGGCGCCAATGCCCACGCCTATCTCGTCAGCTACGGCAACCTGGGCCTGGTCCGGCAGGACCCGAACTCCGGCGAGTACGAACTGGGGCCGCTCGCGCTGCAGTTGGGGCTGGCGGCGCTGCACCGGCTGGATCCCATCAAGATCGCCGTGCCGATCACGCGCGAACTCGCCGAAAAAACGGGGCAGACGATCGCGATCGCCGTGCTGGGCAACCTCGGCCCCGTCATCGTGCACCTGCATGAATCCAACTACCCGATCCACGTCAACATGCGCACCGGCACGGTGATGTCCTTGACGAACACGGCCACGGGCAAGGTCTTCGCGGCCATGCTGCCGCCCAAGAAGATCGAAAGCCTGCTGCACGAGGACTTCCTGCGCCTGGGCGCGGTGCCCTCGCTCGGCAAGTCGGAGAAGTTCGAGCGGACCTTGCGGGAAGTCCGCCAGCGCGGTATCGCCCGCGCCATCGGCGACCCGATACCCGGCATCAACGGGCTGAGCGCGCCGGTGTTCGACTCGAACGGCAATGTCGTCCTCGCCATCACGGCCATCGGCGCCGCGGGGGTATTCGACGCGCGCTGGAGCAGCCCGCTGATCGTCGAGGTCAAGCGCTGCGCCGACGCGATCTCCGCGGAGCTGGGCTGGCAGCACCGTGACGCGCGCGCCACGCGCCAGGGCTAGACGGACAAAGGCCGCGGCCGGGGCAGTTCCCCGGCCGCGGCCTGTTTGACCTTGCACGGCGGCCTTGCGGCCGCGCCGGCAGGCGTCAGCGCACCAGCACCTTGTCCAGCGATTCGGTGAACCGCTTGGCGTCCTGGAAGCCCACGACGCGCGCGTCGGGCAGCTCCTTGCCCCCGGGCTCGAAGAACATGATCCCGGGAGGGCCGAACAGACGGAAGCGCTTGAGCAGCGCGCGGTCGTCGGCATTGTTCGCCGTCACGTCCGCCTGCACCAACACCATGCCCGCCATGCGCTGCGCGACGCCCGGATCGGTGAAGGTGAACCGTTCCATCTCGCGACACGACACGCACCAGTCCGCGTAGAAATCCAGCATGACCGGCTGGCGGCTCTGCGCCAGCACCGCGTCCAGTTCGGCGTTGTTGCGCACACGAATGAAGCGCACTTCGCCGCCGGCTTCCGCCGCGGCCACGGTTGCGCCCGGACGCGCCGCCAGGTGCGACAAGGGCTGCAGCACGTCGCGCCCCCCGCTGGCCGCGCCCACCAGCCACGCGGCCGCAGCCAGGGCCAGCAGCAGGCCGAGGCCCTTGCCGAACATGCGTCCGGCGCCCGCGCCCTGGGGCAAGGCATCGAAGGCGCGCAGCATCACGGCCGAGACCGCCGCCAGGAACGCCCAGCCCGTCATCTGCACCCAGGTCGGCACGACGGGAATCAGCATCCACCAGGCCGTGGCCAGCAATAGCATGCCGAACAGACGCTTCACGCCGTCCATCCACGGGCCGGCCTTCGGCAGCAGGGCCCCCGAGGATGCCCCCACGATCAGGAGCGGCACCCCCATGCCCCATGCCATGGCGAACAGCGCCGATCCGCCCAGAACCACGTCGCCGGTCTGCGAGATGTACAGCAGGGCGCCGGCCAGCGGAGCGGCCACGCACGGCCCGACGATGAGGGCTGACAAGGCGCCCATCAACAGCGCGCCGGTGTAGCGGCCGCCGGGAATGCGCGAGGCGCGCTCGGACAGCCGGGCCTGGATGCCCGACGGCATCTGGAAAGTGAACGCGTCGAACATGGCCAGCGCCAGCACCGCCAGCAGCGCGGCGAAGAGGCTCAGGATCCAGGGGGTTTGCAACCAGGCCGCCAGGCCGGCGCCGCTCAGGCCGGCCGCCACGCCCAGCGCGGTGTACACGACCGACATGCCCAGCACGTAGGTCGCGGCCAGCGCCAGGCCGCGCTTGCGGCTCGGCCGGGCTTGCGCCGAACCGCCCACCACGATGGACGACAGGATGGGAATCATCGGCAGCACGCAGGGCGTGAAAGCCAGCAGCAGGCCCAGCACCAGGAACACGCCGGCGGTCTTGGCCCAGCCCAGTCCGCCCAGCGCATCCGCCAGCCCGGTATCGCCGGCATTGACCAGCGCGCTCAGGCCGCCGGACCCCGCCTCGGCAGGCGCGGCGCCCGCCGGCCCGGCCAGCGCATAGCCGCCCTCGACCGGGGTCAGCTTGACGTTGCTGTCCATGGGCGGATAGCACAGGCCGGCATCCGCGCAGCCCTGGCCGGTCAGGGTCAGCGTGAAGGGCTGTCCGCCCGCGGCGATCGGCACGCGTATGCGTACGTCCTGGTGGAAGACCTCCATGTCCTTCTCGAAGGTGGGGTCGTACTTCACCTCGCCCTTGGGATAGACGGCTTCGCCCAGCGTCGCGGCGCCGATGGGACTGATCGTGATGCCGAAGCGCTCGCGGTACATGTAATACCCGGGCGCGACGCGGTAGCGCATCTCCAGCATGTCCGGCGCCACCATCTCCGCGCTGAACACGAAGGCCTTCTCGGGTTCCAGGAACTCCGCCTCGGCCCGCGCCGCGGCCTGCCAACCCAGCAACAGCAGCGTCATCGCCAACAGGGCGAGGCACCGCCCGAGCAAAGCGCGGGCCGCGCGAGGCTGGCGCCCCGGCGCGCCGACGATACCGGCAAATTGCAACATCACTCTCTCTTGTTCTGCGTGACGTCCGTTTGTTCGCGCACCCAGTCCAGGTAGGGCGCGGCGCCGCCGATGACCGGCAGCACGATGATCTCGGGCACGTCGTAGGGATGCATCTGCGCCAGGGCCTGCACAACGGCCTGGTAGCGCGCGTAGGTGGTCTTGATGTGGATGGGGATTTCCTCGGCCCCTTCGACTTCTCCTTTCCACATGTAGATGGACAGGCCCGGCGCGCCAAGGTTCACGCAGGCGGCCAGCCCGTCTTCGACCAGGACATGCGCGATCCGCTTGGCCAGAAGCAGGTCGGGCGCATTGCTGATGACCATCACAACGTCGTCATCTCGCAACATGAGGCCTCCTTGGAATACCCGTATGGGACGTAACTCAGGGTATTTTATCGGTATTGCGGCCATCGCCCGGATCGCCCGGGCCAGCAAGCGCCGCCATGCAACCCGTTTTCACCGAGGCACGCATGTCCGATAACTGTCTGTTCTGCCGCATCGCCCGGCACGAGATCCCCGCCCACGTCATCCACGAAGACGAACGCCTGCTGGCGTTTCTCGATATCCAGCCGGTGCGCCCCGGGCACACGCTGATTATCCCGAAGCAGCACTACCCCTATTACGAGGACATGCCGGCCGACCTGGCGGGCAACATCCTCAACCTGGGCCAGAAGCTGGGACGCCACATGAAGCGCCTGTACGGCGTGGAACGGGTGGGTTTCGCCTTCACCGGCATCCACGTGGCGCACGCCCATGCGCACGTCATCCCCATGCATCATCCGCAGGACGTCACCTCCACCCAATACATCGAGCAGCAGGACCTGACGTTCAAGATGCCACCCCAGGCCGCGCCGGACGCGCTGGCGGCGCTGGCGGCACAGTTGCGCGGCGAACTGCACGCGTCCTGACGCGCATCACGGCGCGCCGGCCCGGACAATCCGGACCCGGAATAAAACAAGGGCGGGTCCGAAGACCCGCCCTTGTCGCTTATCGCTCTACCGAAACTTACTCGGCAGCGCTGTCCTCAGCGGCTTCATCGACTTCCGGACGATCAACCAGTTCCATGAAAGCCATGGGAGCGTTGTCGCCTTGACGGAAGCCCATCTTCAGCACGCGGGTGTAGCCGCCGTTGCGGGCCGCGTAGCGCGGGCCGATTTCGGCAAACAGCTTCACCACGGCATCGCGGTCGCGCAGACGGGCAAAAGCCAGACGCTTGTTCGCGAGGGTGGGTTCTTTACCCAGCGTGATCAGGGGTTCGATGACGCGGCGCAATTCTTTCGCCTTCGGCAGCGTGGTCTTGATGGCTTCGTGGGTGATCAACGAAACGGCCATGTTGCGGAACATGGCAAGACGGTGACTGCTGGTGCGGTTGAGCTTACGCAAGCCATTACCGTGACGCATGATAAGTTTCCTTTGAATCTAAAGACGGCGTTTCCGCCATCGGGTTGTCCGGCTCTTCTATCAACCTGCGATCAGGCTGCGGTCCGGTAGAAAACGGTGCATTTTACGACGATTTCGCAAACGGGCCGGCGCAAGGCCGGCTGCCTGCGGGAGCCGCCCCTTTCCAGGGATGGCCCCCTTAAGACTTAGGGACGCTCCAGGCCCAGGGGGGGCCAGTTTTCGAGCTTCATGCCCAGCGTCAGGCCGCGTGCGGCCAGGACTTCCTTGATCTCGTTGAGCGACTTGCGGCCCAGGTTCGGGGTCTTGAGCAACTCGTTTTCGGTACGCTGGATCAGGTCGCCGATGTAGTAGATGTTTTCGGCCTTCAGGCAGTTGGCCGAACGCACGGTCAGTTCCAGATCGTCGACCGGGCGCAGCAGCACCGGGTCGATCTGCGGCGTGCCGCGGACCGGAGCTTCGTACGAATCGCCAGCGCCTTCCAGGGCAGCGAAGACCGAGATCTGGTCCATCAGGATGCGAGCCGACTGGCGCACCGCTTCCTCGGGCGAGATCACGCCGTTGGTTTCGATGTCCAGGACCAGCTTGTCCAGGTCGGTGCGCTGTTCCACACGGGCGCTTTCAACGGCGTAGCTCACGCGGCGGACCGGGCTGAACGAAGCGTCCAGGACGATGCGGCCGATGGTGTGGGTGCGGTCTTCCGACAGCGCGCGCACGTTGCCCGGCACGTAGCCGCGGCCCTTCTCGACCTTGATCTGCATTTCCAGCTTGCCCGCGTCCGTCAGGTTGCAGATGGCATGGCCGGGGTTGATGATCTCGACGTCGTGCGGCAGCTCGATGTCGCTGGCCAGCACGGTGCCGGCGCCGGTCTTGCGCAGGACCAGGGTCACTTCGTCGCGGTTGTGCAGCTTGAAGACCACGCCCTTCAGGTTCAGCAGGATGTCGACGACATCTTCGCGAACGCCCGGGATGGTCGAGTATTCATGCACCACGCCCGTCATCTGGACTTCGGTCGGCGCGTAGCCGGTCATCGAAGACAGCAGGATGCGGCGCAGGGCGTTGCCCAGCGTGTGACCGTAGCCACGCTCGAACGGCTCCATCACGATCTTGGCATGGTGCGTGCCGACCGGTTCGACTTCAATGGAGCGCGGCTTCAGGAAACCTTGAGTGGACATTTACTGTGTTCCTTTTCAATACCCTCGGCTCGTTACACCGATAAGGCTGATGGACAGGGTGAAACTTGAAACAGGACGGCGCGAAAAAACGCCGGCCGATACTTACCGCAAAGCCCGCTCCACCGAAAGGCGGAAAGCGGGCTGCTGCGGGACGTGCAAACGGGTCGCGAGACCAGCTCGCCGACGCTTCCGCGAAGGAGGCGCCGGCAGGCCTGATTAACGCGAGTACAGTTCCACGACCATCGATTCGTTGATGTCGCGAGCGACGTCAGCGCGATCGGGGGCCGACTTGAACGTACCGGTCAACTTGGTCGTATCGACTTCCACCCACTGGGGGATGCCGATGCTGGTGGCCAGGTCGAGCGATTCCTTGATACGGCCTTGCTTCTTGGCCTTTTCGCGGATCGAGATGACGTCGCCAGCCTTGACCAGCATCGAAGCGATGTCAGCCGTGTGGCCGTTCAGTTCGATGGCGCGGTGGCTCACCAGCTGGCGAGCTTCGGCGCGCGTCGAGCCGAAGCCCATGCGGTAGACGACGTTGTCCAGGCGCGATTCCAGCAGCTGGATCAGCGTTTCGCCGGTGTTGCCACGGCGACGCTCGGCTTCAACGAAGTACTTGCGGAATTGCTTTTCCAGCACGCCGTACATGCGCTTCAGCTTTTGCTTTTCGCGCAGCTGCAGGCCGTAGTCGGAAGTGCGAGCACCCGAAGTGCGGCCGTGTTGGCCAGGCTTGGAATCCAGCTTGCACTTGGAATCCAGCGAGCGACGGGCGCTCTTCAGGAACAGGTCGGTACCCTCGCGGCGCGAGAGCTTGCATTTGGGTCCAATATAACGTGCCATGTGGATTCCCTTTAGATACGACGACGCTTCGGCGGACGGCAGCCGTTGTGCGGAACGGGCGTGATGTCGGCGATGCTCGAAATCTTGATGCCCAGCGCGTTCAGAGCGCGGACCGACGATTCGCGGCCGGGGCCGGGGCCCTTGATACGCACTTCCAGCGTCTTGATGCCGTACTCCAGCGCAACGCGGCCAGCCGTTTCAGCGGCAACCTGCGCGGCGAACGGGGTCGACTTACGCGAACCCTTGAAGCCCGCACCGCCCGACGTGGCCCACGACAAAGCGTTGCCCTGACGGTCGGTGATGGTGATGATGGTGTTGTTGAACGAAGCGTGAACGTGCGCGATGCCGTCCGAGACGTTCTTCTTGACCTTTTTGCGCACGCGCGAAGCGCCGCTGGTGGAAGCTTTCGCCATAATCCAGTTCCTCGATTATTTCTTCAGGGACGCAGCAGCACGACGCGGGCCCTTGCGGGTGCGAGCGTTGGTGCGAGTGCGCTGGCCGCGCACGGGCAGGCCGCGCTTGTGGCGCATGCCGCGGTAGGTTCCCAGGTCGATCAAACGCTTGATCGAGAGCTGCACTTCACGACGCAGGTCACCCTCGACCGTGAACACACCAACGTGTTCGCGGACGCGTTCCAGTTCAGCGTCGCTCAGATCCTTGACCTTTTTGTCAAACGGGACGTTAGCCGCTTCGCAAATCTTGCGAGCGCGCGTACGACCGATGCCAAAAATGGCGGTCAGGCCGATCTCGGCGTGCTGATGCGGCGGAATGTTAATGCCAGCAATACGGGCCATGACTGTTCCTTGAATAAATCCGTTGCGTAGTCGCTAACCCGAGTTAGCCTTGACGCTGCTTGTGACGCGGGTCGGTGCAGATAACGCGCACCACGCCGTGACGTTTGATAACTTTGCAGTTGCGGCAGATCCGCTTAACCGATGCCATTACTTTCATGGTTGACTCCTAATTTTCCGTAATCCGGTTCCGCTTATTTGGAGCGGAAGACAATCCTGGCTCGCGTCAGGTCATAGGGCGTGAGCTCCACTGTGACCTTGTCACCCGGCAGGATCCGGATGTAATGCATACGCATCTTGCCGGAAATATGGCCCAACACCACGTGGCCGTTTTCGAGCTTGACGCGAAATGTCGCGTTCGGGAGGTTCTCAAGAACCTCACCTTGCATCTGAATGACGTCGTCCTTGGACATTCTTGTGCTTACCGCATCGGCAAACCCGAGCCCTTGAAGTTAGCCTTCTTGAGCAGCGAGTCGTACTGGTGAGACATCATGTAGGCCTGGACTTGCGCCATGAAATCCATCGTCACCACCACAATAATCAACAGAGACGTACCACCGAAGTAGAAGGGAACGTTCCAGCGCATCACCAAGAATTCCGGCAACAGGCACACCAACGTGATGTAGATGGCACCTGCGAGCGTCAAACGCATCAGGATCTTGTCGATGTAGCGCGCCGTTTGTTCGCCCGGACGGATGCCCGGAACAAACGCACCACTCTTCTTCAGGTTGTCCGCCGTTTCGCGGCTGTTGAACACCAGAGCCGTGTAGAAAAAGCAGAAGAAAATGATCGCGACCGAGTACAGCGTGATGTAGAGCGGTTGACGAGGCGACAGGGCCGCAGCCAGGTCGCTAAGCCAGCGCATGTTCTCGCTGCTGGAGAACCAGCTCGTGATCGTGGCCGGGAACAGAATGATCGACGATGCGAAGATCGGCGGAATCACCCCTGCCATGTTCAGCTTCAGCGGCAAATGCGAGCTTTGGCCACCGTAGATCTTGTTGCCGACCTGACGCTTGGCGTAGTTCACCGTGATCTTGCGCTGTCCGCGTTCCACGAACACCACAAAAGCGGTAACCAGCACCACCAGAGCCACGATGAACAGTGCCGACAGCACGGACATCGAGTTGGTGCGGACCAGGTCCAACAGTGCAGCCAGCGCTGCAGGCAAGCCTGCGACGATACCTGCGAAGATCAGGATGGAAATCCCGTTGCCCAGACCGCGTTCCGTGATCTGCTCACCCAGCCACATGACGAACATGGTGCCGGTGACCAGGGTCACGACGGTCGTAAAGCGGAACAGCATGCCCGGATCGATCACCAGTCCCTGCTGGGACTCCAACGCTACCGAAATGCCCACAGCCTGCACCAGCGCCAGCACGACCGTGCCGTAGCGGGTGTATTGGGTGATCTTCCGACGGCCGGACTCGCCCTCTTTCTTGAGGGCTTCCAGCGACGGCACCACCACAGACATCAGCTGCATGATGATGGATGCCGAAATGTACGGCATGATCCCCAGGGCAAAAATCGAGAAGCGCGAGAGCGCCCCGCCCGAGAACATGTTGAACAGGCCGAGGATCCCGCCCTGGTTCTGACGGAACAAGTCCGCCAGCGCATCCGGGTTGATGCCCGGTACCGGGATGTGCGTACCCAACCGGTAAACCACCAGGGCGAGCACCAGGAAAACGAGACGGCGCTTCAGGTCGCCGTACCGTCCTCCGGTTTTGCCCAATGCCTGCGCGTTAGCCACTCGTCACCTCGTGATCAGGCAAGCGAGCCGCCCGCGGCTTCGATGGCGGCGCGAGCGCCGGCCGTCGCGGTAATGCCCTTCAGCACAACCTTGCGCGAGAGTTCACCCGACTTGATGACCTTGGCGTAACGAACCGCCTGGCCGATCACGCCAGCGGCCTTCAGCACTTGCACGTCGACTTCGTCGATGGGCAGGGCTTGCAGGTCCGACAGACGGACTTCGGCGTACAGGTGCTGGCCGAGCGGGGTGAAACCACGCTTGGGCAGACGACGCTGCAGCGGCATTTGACCGCCTTCGAAGCCAACCTTATGGAAACCGCCCGAACGCGACTTCTGACCCTTGTGACCACGGCCGGCGGTCTTACCCAGACCCGAACCGATGCCACGGCCGACGCGGCGCTTGGCGTGCTTGCTGCCCTCGGCGGGCTTCAGCGAATTAAGTTGCATATCCGACATGGTGATTCCTTAGGCTTCCGAGACGGAAACGAGATAATCCACCTTACGGATCATCCCACGCACCTCGGGCGTATCGACCAGCACGCGGCTGCTGTTGATGCGGCCCAAGCCCAAACCGCGAACCGTATCACGGTGCGATTGCTTGGTACCGATCACCGAGCGCACGAGGGTCACTTTGATCTGCTTCTGAGCCATGATTTACCCCAGGATTTCTTCGACCGACTTGCCGCGCTTGGCAGCAACATCAGCCGGGGTCATGGAGGCGCGCAGGCCGTTCAACGTGGCGCGAACCATGTTGTAGGGGTTGCTGGAGCCCAGGCTCTTGGCAACCACGTTACGCACACCCATCACATCAAAAATAGCGCGCATCGGGCCGCCGGCGATAACGCCGGTACCTTCAGCAGCGGGCGAGATCAGCACGGTAGCGGCGCCATGCTTGCCAACCACGGTGTGGTGCAGCGTGCCGTTCTTCAGCGCGACCTTGAACATGCCGCGGCGGGCTTGTTCCATAGCCTTCTGAACGGACACCGGCACTTCACGCGCCTTGCCCTTACCCATACCGATGCGGCCATCGCCATCGCCAACCACGGTCAGCGCGGCAAAGCTCATGGTGCGACCACCCTTGACCACTTTGCTCACGCGGTTGACCGCGATCATCTTTTCGCGGAGGCCGTCATCGTTCTCTTTTTCCGCGGCGTTCTTGCCTTGTACTTTAGCCATTTGACAGATCCTCGCTTAGAACTTCAGGCCGGCTTCACGCGCGGCATCGGCCAGCGCTTTCACGCGGCCATGGTAACGAAAGCCCGAGCGATCGAAAGCGACCAGTTCGATACCGGCAGCCTTGGCCTTTTCGGCCACGCGCTTGCCGACCAGCGACGCAGCGGCTTTGTTGCCGCCCTGACCGGTTTGGCCGGCCAGTTGCGTGCGCACTTCGGCTTCGACCGTCGAGGCGCTGACCAGAACGCGATCGCCTTCCGGCGAAATGATGTTGGCGTAGATGTGCTGGTTCGAGCGGAAAATCGAGAGGCGATGAACGCGCAGCTCGTTGATCTTCCGGCGGGTCGGAACCGCACGACGCAAACGGGAAACTTTTTTGTCCATGATTCGTCCTTGCGTGCGCCGTTATTTCTTCTTGGTTTCTTTGATGACGACGCGTTCGTCCGAGTAACGCACGCCCTTGCCCTTGTAGGGTTCGGGTTCGCGGTACGCGCGGATTTCAGCGGCCATCTGACCGACGACTTGCTTGTTGGCGCCCTTGATGACGATTTCCGTCTGGGTCGGGCACTCGGCCTTAATGCCGGCCGGCAACTGGTGCAAAACGTCGTGCGAGAAACCGAGCTGCAGCTTAACGGCGTCGCCTTGAATCGAGGCGCGGTAACCCACGCCGACCAGGTTCAGCTTGCGCTCGAAGCCCTTGCTCACGCCGGTGACCATGTTGGCCACCAGAGCGCGCACGGTACCCGACATGGCGTTGGCGTGACGGGTTTCGTTGGCGGCGGCAAACGTAAGCTTGCCGTCGTCCAGCGCAACCGTGACGTCGCCGGTCAGGGCTTGGGTCAGGGTGCCCAGCGGGCCCTTGACGGTGATCTGATCCTGCTGGATGTTGGCTTCAACACCCTTGGGCAGTTCGACCGGATACTTAGCAATACGTGACATTCGAATTTCTCCTTAGGCCACGTAGCACAGCACTTCGCCGCCGACGCCGTTGGCGCGAGCCTTACGGTCGGTCATGACGCCGCGCGAGGTCGAAACGATAGCCACGCCCAGGCCGTTCATGACCTGAGGAATGCTGGTACGGCCCTTGTAGATACGCAGACCGGGGCGCGAGACGCGTTCGATGCGCTCGATGACCGGACGGCCAGCGTAGTACTTCAGGGTGATCTCGAGCTCAGGCTTGGCCTGGGTGCCCTTGATATCAAAGCTGTCGATGTAGCCTTCGTCCTTCAGCACAGCGGCAATGGCCGCCTTCAGCTTCGAGGAGGGCATGCTCACCGTAACTTTGTCCACTTGCTGCGCATTGCGAATGCGGGTCAGCATATCGGCGATGGGATCGCTCATGCTCATATTGTTTCTCCTACCAGCTGGCCTTGGTGATGCCGGGGATTTCACCCTTCATCGCCATTTCACGCAGTTTGTGGCGCGTCAGGCCGAACTTGCGGAACACGCCGCGCGGACGACCGGTGACCACGCAACGGTTACGTTGACGCGTCGGGTTGGCATTGCGCGGCAGCTGTTGCAGCTTGAGCCGAGCTTGGTAACGTTCTTCGTCGGTCTTCGACTGGTCGTCGATGATCGCCTTCAACTCAGCGCGCTTGGCAGCGAACTTGTCAGCCAGCTTGGCGCGCTTGATGTCGCGATTGATGAGGGAAAGTTTAGCCACGTCATCAGCCCCTTAGTTACGGAACGGGAAGCTGAAGGCCGTCAACAGCGCCTTGGCTTCTTCGTCGGTCTTCGCGGAGGTGGTGATGCTGATGTTCAGCCCACGCAGCGCGTCGATCTTGTCGTACTCGATTTCGGGGAAAATGATCTGCTCTTTCACCCCGATGTTGTAGTTGCCACGGCCGTCGAACGCACGACCCGAGATACCGCGGAAGTCGCGCACGCGAGGCAGCGCAACCGCCACCAGGCGATCCAGGAATTCGTACATGCGCTGACCACGCAGCGTGACCATGCAACCGATCGGGTAGTTTTCGCGGATCTTGAACCCGGCGATAGCCTTCTTGGTCTTCGTCACGACGGGCTTTTGGCCGGCGATCTTGGTCAGGTCCGAGACGGCGTGCTCGATAACCTTCTTGTCAGCCACGGCTTCCGAGACACCCATGTTCAGGGTGATCTTGGTGATGCGCGGCACTTCCATCGTGCTCTTGTAGCCAAACTTGGCTTGCAGGTCGGCAGCGACCTTGCTCTTGTAGAGATCTTGCAAACGAGACATGTCTATCGCCCCTTACGCCTTGGCGCCGACAACGGCACCATTGGAACGGAACACGCGAACCTTGCGACCTTCCACTTCTTGCACGCCCACGCGGTCGCCACGACCGGTAGCGGGGTTGAAGAGCGCCACATTCGAGATGTGGATCGGCATGGTCTTTTCGACGATTCCGCCCGGGTTGTTGGCCATCGGGTTGGCTTTCACGTGCTTCTTGACGACGTTGACGCCTTCGACCAGAACGTGGTCGGCATCGACGCGCGCCAGCACGGTACCGCGACGCTTCTTGTCGCGGCCGGTCAGGACGATGACTTCGTCGCCTTTACGAATGTTGTTCATCGTAGGGCTCCTTACAGCACTTCCGGGGCCAGCGACACGATCTTCATGAACTTCTCGGTACGCAGTTCACGCGTAACGGGTCCGAAGATGCGGGTGCCGATGGGCTCCAGCTTGGCGTTGAGCAACACGGCGGCATTGCCACCGAAACGAATCAGCGAACCGTCTTTACGGCGCACGCCCTTGGCGGTACGAACCACCACGGCATTGTAAATTTCGCCTTTCTTGACGCGTCCGCGCGGAGCCGCATCTTTGACGCTCACCTTGATGATGTCGCCGATACCGGCATAACGGCGCTTGGAGCCGCCGAGCACCTTAATGCACATGACATGACGCGCACCAGTGTTATCGGCCACGTCCAGCGTGGTCTGCATTTGGATCATGATTTTTCCTGTTCCAACTTAACTGGAAATACGGTTTTCCCCAAAAGGGAACACTGCAATTCCTGCCAGTTTTGGTCCCGTCAGGTCAGCCGCCCTGCTTATTGTTGGCTGGCGCCTCGAGCTTCCGCTCCAAAGACCAGCAACTGGTGGCAACGCAACGACCCTGGGTTGAAATCCTGCGGGTATTCCCCCAACACGTTGGCCTGAGCTTATCCCTGGCCAATCGACAATCTGGGAAAGCTGACAATTCTAGCCTGCTTATATTTTGAGCGCAAGCCCTTTGTTGAGATAGTGAGCAAATACACGACAGCGCCTGTGGAAAACTTCCCTTTTCGGGGTTTCTTGAGCAGGGTTCAATCCGGCCCTTTTTTATCGCGGTAGTAGCTTCGCTCCCAGGCGTCATGGTTGGCCTTGCCGCGGCGGATTTCGTCGGTGAACGGCGCCGCCGCCAGCACCAGGCGGTTGAGCCAGCGTATCGGCGCCCGGCACGGGCGCTCGAAGTCCACGAAGAGCACGGCGCGCGGCCCGGCGGTGTCGTTGTGCACCTCGTGGGGGTACAGATCGTCGAACACGACGGCCTCGCCCTCCTTCCAGCTGTAGCGTTCGCCCCCCACCTCGATCCAGCATCGGTCGGCCGGCTCCGGCACCACCAACCCCAGGTGCAGGCGCAGGACGCCGTTGTACGGCCCGGTGTGCCGGGGAATGCGCTTACCCGGCTCCAGGATGGAAAAGAAGGCGGTGCGCAGGCCGGGGATGTCCTGCAAGGCCCGCGCGGTGGCCGGGCAGCGCGCCAGGTTGCGTTCGGACCGCAGGCCGTAGCCCATGAAGACGAACGTCTTCCACTGGTCGTCCGACGTGATCATGCCCACATCCGGGGACAGTTCATGGAAGGATGGCAGCTGCCGGCGCTCGGCCAGCAGGCCGCTCAGCTCGGCGCGAATGGCGGGCGCCTGGGCTTCAAGCCGGGCCACCCAGGGGAACTGCCCGTTCTGGAAGATGGGCCGGTCGCCCACCAGGGAGGCCTGGGCGATGCGGTTGCGGAGCCAGTCGATGAAACGGAAAAAGGCTCGTGAGTAGAAACTGGGCTTGCCGGACGGACGCGCATCGACGGGTTGCACAATAGATAACCGGGTGGGCAGCCAAAGATGCACCATTTTGTCCATGCCCGGGCGCGCACGCAAGGTTCGCCCGCCGATTGGCTCCAAGCGTCCTCCCCGCATTGGACCTCCCCGCGGCCCGCAAGCTGGTTTAGACTGGCACGGGCGACAGCGATCGCTATCCACTCCTACTTCGCAAGGAAAGACAGGCATGTATGAACAGTTGGCGCTGTATATCGACGGCGAATTCGTCGCCGGAGAGGGCAGGCGCACCCAGGACGTCATCAACCCGGCCACGCTGGAAGTTCTCGGCCAGCTGCCCCACGCCACCGAAGCGGATCTGGATCGCGCGCTAGCCGCCGCCCAGCGTGCCTTCGAATCCTGGAAGAAGTCGTCTCCGATGGAGCGTTCCGCCATCCTGCGCAAGGTCGCGACGCTGTCGCGCGAACGCGCCAAGGAAATCGGCCGCAACATGACGCTGGACCAGGGCAAGCCGCTGGCCGAGGCCGTCGGCGAAGTCACTTCCTGCGCCGAGCACGCCGATTGGCACGCCGAGGAATGCCGCCGCATCTACGGCCGCGTGGTGCCCCCGCGCAACCCCGACGTGCGCCAGATCGTCGTGCGCGAGCCCATCGGCGTTTGCGCCGCGTTCACGCCCTGGAACTTCCCCTACAACCAGGCCATCCGCAAGATCGCCGCCGCCATCGGCGCCGGTTGCACGGTGGTGCTGAAGGGCCCCGAGGATTCGCCCAGCGCCGTCATGGCGATCGCCCGCATGTTCCACGACGCCGGCCTGCCCAAGGGCTGCCTGAACATCGTCTGGGGCGAGCCCGCCAAGATCTCGGACTACCTGATCCGCTCGCCGATCGTGCGCAAGGTATCGTTCACCGGTTCCGTACCGGTGGGCAAGCAACTGGCCGCACTGGCCGGCGCCCACATGAAGCGCGTCACCATGGAACTGGGCGGCCACTCGCCCGTGCTGGTGTTCGACGACGCCGACATCGACCGCGCCGCCACCATGCTGGCCAAGTTCAAGATCCGCAACGCCGGCCAGGTGTGCGTGTCGCCCACCCGCTTCTACGTGCAGAACGGCGCCTACGAGCAGTTCCTCGCGCGCTTCTCCGAAGTGCTGAAGAACATCAAGGTCGGCGACGGCCTGGAAGACGGCACCGACATGGGCCCGCTGGCGCATGAACGCCGCGTCCCCGCCATGAGCGCCTTCATCGACGACGCCAAGAAGCACGGCGGCAAGGTGGTGGTCGGCGGCGGCCCGCTGGACCGCAAGGGCTTCTTCTTCGCCCCCACCGTCGTGACCGACCTGCCCGACAACTCCATGCTGATGACCGAAGAACCCTTCGGCCCGGTCGCGCCCGTGGTCCGCTTCACCGATACCGATGAAGTGCTGCGCCGCGCCAACAGCCTGCCCTTCGGCCTGTCGTCGTACGTGTTCACGAACTCGCTGCAGACCGCCACCAAGGTCTCCAATGGCCTGGAAGCCGGCATGGTCAACATCAACCATTTCGGCAGCGCCCTGGCCGAGACGCCCTTCGGCGGCATCAAGGACAGCGGCATCGGCAGCGAAGGCGGCCTGGAGACGTTCGACGGCTACCTGGTCACGAAGTTCATCACGCACGTCTGATCCCGCCGCGCATCGGATAGGAGTCCCGGGCGCCCCGATCAACCGCGCCGACCAGCGATGGTGGCGCGGTTGATCTGCAACGCACTGACGATTGCTGCCGGGGTTCCAGCGCAACATCTCAACTCGTCATCGGAATTGGAAAGCTGCGCGAATTGGCGCGGCGCGCCGCAGCCTGGACGCTACTCCAGGCGCTCAAAGTAGCGCGAATCAAGCATGACGCGCCTCGCAATGCTGACCAGCACCTCGAGTCCTTCGGACGTGTGTGCATTGCGGTACGCCGCGCAAATCTGCAGCGATCTGAATGGAGTCTCTTGCCGGTAACTTACGACGGAGCCTCGCTGGATTTCATTGCGCAGAATGCACGTGGGCAGCACGCCGACCCCCACGCCCGACGCCACCAGCCGCGCCAGCATCGCAAGGCTGTTGCAGGTGCTGACCCGCAATGCGGGACCGCCTTCCCTTTCCCACCAGTTGGCCATCATCTCGTATAGCGGCGACGGCTCGGGCATGCAAAGAATGGTGGATTGGGACAAGGACGTCGGATCGGCAAACTGGTCCGGCAGCGCCACGGACCGGCAGCCCATCCAGGCCAGCGGCGCCAGCGCCAGCGGCTCTACGTGTATGTTGGCCAAGTGGCCTGGATCAGCCAGGATGGCCAGGTCCAGCCGGTTGTGCGCCAGCCCGTCCAACAGCACGAAGCTATTGCTGACCGTCAGTTCGACTTTCAAGCGCGGGTAGCGCTCGCCCAGCAGCGTGATGATCTTGGGCAGCACGGCGATCGCGATGGTTTCCGAAGAACCCACCCGCAGGGTGCCCTGTAGCGGGTCGCCTGTGCGCAGCCGGGTTTCCAGTTCGTCCAGCAGCTTCAGCACTTCGTCGGTGTAGTGCAGGGCGACGGTCCCTTCGGCATTCAGCTTGGCCGCGCGTCCGTCTCGCTCGAACAGCTTGGTGCCCAGCGCTTCCTCCAGTTCGCGCACCCGTAATGACACCGTGGGCTGCGTGACGTTCATGTGCCGCGCGGCGGCCTGGAACGAGCCCAGTTTGGCAATAGCCGCCAACGCTTCGATCTGGGCCAGCGAATATCGACGCATCAGATTTTCCTATGTAATAGGACGTAAAAGTTTAATTAGTTTAATAGGAAGCGCATTGCTAGGATAGCCACATTAAGCCGGAAACACGGATTCGCGAACCGCAATGTGCTTGCGATCCAGCCCCCAAGGAGACAGCGCAGTGACCAAGACCAGACAACTTCGGGATGCGATCTACGCCCCGGAAATACTCGTGCAACCCGGTGTCTTCGACGGCTTCAGTACGCGCCTGGTGGAGCACATGGGCTACCCCACCGCGTTTATTACCGGCAGCGGCGTCAGTGAAACGCGCCTGGGCCAGGTCGATGTAGGCATCATGGGGATGGAAGAGAATGTGGCCGCGGTGCGCAGTATTGCCGCCTGCTCGAATCTTGCGCTGCTGGCCGATGGCGACACTGGCTATGGCAATGCCATCAACGCGTATCACACGGTGCGCGCCTTCGAACGCGCCGGCGCCGCGGGCATCATGCTGGAAGACCAAGTGTGGCCCAAGCGCTGCGGGCATATGCGCGGCAAAGAAGTCATTCCCCAGGACGAGATGGCACAGAAGCTGCGCGCCGCGTGTGAAGCGCGCACCGACCCGGACTTTGTGATCAAGTCGCGCACGGATACCTTGGCGACGCATGGCCTGGACGAAGTCATCCGGCGGCTGAACGCCTACGCGGAAGCCGGGGCCGATTTGCTATTCGCCGATGCGCTGCTCGATGCCGAGCAGATCCGCACGGTGGCGGCCAATGTGCCGAAGCCGTTGTGCGTGAATATGGGGTTCGGTATTCGCCAGCGCTCGACCACTCCGCTGTTGTCGGCCGCGCAACTGCAGGACTTGGGCGTGGCGGTAGTGATTTATCCGCGCCTGCTGACGGCATGCGCCTTGGCGGGCATGAAGCGGGGCCTGGAAATATTGGGCCTGTCGCTGACCAGCGGCAAACCCGAAGATCGCCCCGATGCCGCGCTGAGTTTCGAGGAACTTAATGACATTATGGGCATGGCGGAAGTCAAAAGCCTGGAAGAAAAATTCCTGACGCAGGCACAAAAGACCGCCAAGTACGGCCACGAACCAGTCGGGGCGGTCCGCGTCGCTGCCAAGGGAGCCGTCCATGCGTAATACGGGCATCGCGCCTGGCGACCTACCGCAGGGTTCGGTCGACTGCCATGCGCATGTGATCAAGAAGAATCTGCCGCTGGCAACCGAGCGACATTCTCAGCCGGCTCGCGATGCCAGCGTGCGGGACTATCTGGATACGCTGACGGCGCATGGGGTGGCTTATGGGCTGCTGACGGCGCCCAGTTTCTACGGCGCCAATAACCAGGTGCTGCTGGAAGCATTGCGGGCGTCGGAGGGACGCTTGCGCGGGACGGCGATCGTGGAACCCGATATCGGTGAAGATGCGCTGGCGGCCATGCAGCGGGACGGCGTGTGCGGCATCCGGCTGAACTGGGTGAAGCGGCAAGCGATTCCGGATATCCGATCGCGGGAATACCAAGGCCTGCTGGCCAAGGCCAGGAACCTGGGCCTGCATATCGAGGTGTACCTGGAAGGCGAGCACCTGCCGCCCGTGCTGGCGGCAATTCGCGCCAGCGGTGCGCGGGCGGTGATCGATCATTTTGGGCATCCGCCCGGCAGCGACGGCGAACGCAGCGAGGGCTTTACGGCCTTGCTGGACGCACTGGCAGCGGGTAATACCTGGGTCAAGCTGTCGGCGCCGTTTCGCCTGCGCGGCAGTGATCCGCGTGCTCTGGCCGCCAGGATCATCCAGCAATCGAATGGCGAGCGGGCGGTATGGGCCACGGATTGGCCCTGGGTGGGCCATGAAGACACGATGACTTACCGGCAATGCATCGAATCGCTTTTTGAATGCGTGCCAGACGAGACGATACGAAACCGGATCCTGACAGAGAACGCCTACGAAGCATTTGGAATCCGGGCGTAGCAAGGCGCGCCCTGTCCGGGCTTCGCCGATTCTTCACTGCAGGCCCCTTGAAGGAGACAACACAATGAGAAAGCATAAGCTTCTAGCCGCAGCACTGTTTACGGCGGCCATGGGCGTGGGCAATGCTGCGCTGGCCAGCGATGTTGTAAAGATGATTATTCCGACGGCTCCCGGCGGCGGGACGGATTCTCTTTTTCGGGCCGCGGCGCGCTACGCAGAACCGTATCTGGATGCCACGGTCGTCGTGCAAAACGCAGGTGGCGCGGGCGGCGCCATAGGTGTCGGCCAATTGGCACGCGCGAAGCCGGATGGATTGACGATGGCAGGTGTCTGGATGGGCCCGATCACCGTCGCGCCGCACTCCATACCGACTACCTACGGGTTGAACGACTACATTCCAGTGATCCAACTGGATGCTGCCCCCTACGTGCTTTGCGTACGCAAGGATTTTCCGGCGAACAATGGCAAAGAGCTCCTCGAGCAGCTCAAATCCAAGCCAGGCCACTACACCTTCGGCACCGATGGCGTGGCGGGCCCCGGCCAGTTGGCGGCGGAGCGCGTCTTCCAGGCCTTCGGAGCGAAGGCGCGCGACATTCCCTATCGCGGGGCAGGCGAAAGCATGACCGCCCTAATGGGCAAGGTAGTCGACATCTATGTAGGTTCGGTGCCGCCCGCGGTCGCCATGGTGAAGGCGGGCGACGTCAAATGCCTGCTTGCCACGAGCGCCGGCCCAGTGGCGGCGCTGCCGCAGGCCACAACATTGACGACCCTGGGCATTCCCGAAAAGGAAACGCTTCTGTGGCACGGCATCGTCGTACCCGCCGGCACTCCCGATGCGACAGTCGAGCACATCGCCGACGCCTTTGAAAAAGCCGCCAACTCGCCGGAAATGGCCAAGTTTTTCGAGACGGCCGGTGTGGAGAAGAAGATCTTGCGCCGCAAGGCTTTTTCCGATCACATCAGCAAGGAATACGCGGAGCTGGGAGATCTGGTTAAGGAATTAGGTTTGCAGAAGCAATGATGAATGCCACATCCACTCCAGCGCCAAACATTGCCCGGCGGCGGGACGCAATACGGCGCCCGCCGCCCGGAAATCAATCCAGTGATTCCGCGCCCGATGCCGCGGCTCGGGAACCGGCGCGCAGGTCGCGCGGCGTCATGCCGAAACGGCGCTTGAACAGGCGGCTGAAGTGCGAGGGATGCGAAAAGCCTATCTGATAGGCCAATTCCGCGATGCTGCGATGGCGATGCCGCGGACTGAGCAGCAGTTCGCGGCATTTATCGAGCCGCTGCTCGAAAATGAAGGATTCCGCCGACAGCCCGCCCGCGCGCAGGATGCGGTGTAGATACGCCACGGACAGGCCGCAGCCCTGCGCCACGTGCTGGGGCGACAGCGCCGGATCCGCCAGGTGCTGGCGGATGTAGGCCAGCACGCGTTGCCGGTGCGCCACCGTCACGCTGCTGTCCGACTCCGAGGCCTGCCCCTGGCCCGGCTGCACCAGGAACAGCACGATCAGGTCGATCAGGCGCTCGCCCAGCTCCGCCACTTCGGTGTCCGACCAGCCGCCCATGCCCTTGAACAGATGGTCCATGTAGCTGGCCAGCAGCGCGCCCCGCGATGAGCCGTCGTCCACGCGCAGCTTGTAGAACGCGCCGATGCGGGAATCGCGCTGGGACAGCGCGCTGCGCGGGAACGAAACGCTCAGGCTGCGGTAGCCCGCGGCGCCCTGCGCGGTCGCCTGGTAGGGCAGGCTCTGGTTCATCAGGTACACGCAGCCCGGCTCGACCTGGAACTCCCTGCCCTGCTGCCGCACGGCCAGGGGCCCCGCCAGCGGCAGGCCGAAGGTATAGAACTCCTGGTCCAGCCGCGACACGTTGCCGGCGGTGCGTTCGAGCTTCTGTCCCTGGTAGTGCAGGTCGTTGAACTGCAGGGTGGCGCGGCGCGCGTAGCGCACGTGCCCGGAAAAATTGCCGGGCCGGCCGTGATGCACCTCGAACGGGCCGAATGCGTCCGAGAGGGCCGCGCGCCATGCGTCGCGCCGGTCCGCGCCGGCGCCGGCCGAAATGGCGAATTCCGTATCGGACATGGCGCGGTCTCCTTGTACGCGGGGATCGGCGCCGGGCGCTCGTGATCCTGCGTCTACATATTCTTGACTCACCCTGTTCCGGGGTGTCGGCCGCCTTGTTGGCGCGCTTGGCGCAAGTCTATAGTCAGCCCGATAAGCACACAACCTGGACAACCCGGGAGGAGACCCATGGCGAACGCGTCCGCGCCGGCTTCGCGCTATCTGCGCTGCGAAGGCCGCGAACTGCACTACACGGAATGGGGCGCCGCGGACGCGCCCCCCGTCATCATGTGGCACGGCCTGGCCCGCACCGGACGCGACTTCGACGACCTGGCGCAGGCGCTCGCGGGCGATTACCGCATCATCTGCCCGGACACGATAGGCCGGGGCCTGTCGCAATGGAGCCCCGACCCGGCGGCCGAGTACCGGCTGGATTTCTACGCGGCGCTGGCGCGCGCCCTCCTGGACGGCCTGGCGCTCGCCCGCGTGCGCTGGGTCGGCACGTCCATGGGCGGCGCGACGGGCATGCATGCCGCCGCCACCACGCTGCGCGACCGGATCTCGCACCTGGTGGTCAACGACATCGGGCCCGAGCTGCCCCAGGCCGCCATCCAGCGCATCCTGGACTACGTCGGCACTCCGCCCGCCTTCGACACGGTCACGGAACTGGAGGGCTGGCTGCGGGTCGCCTACAAGCCCTATGGCTGGCAAAGCGACGAGCAATGGCGCCGGATGGCCGAGACCTCCATGCGCCGCCTGCCGGACGGCCGCGTCACCGCCCACTACGACCCGGCCATCGTCGGGCAGTTCAGCCATCACCCCGATGACTACGCGCGCTGGAGCGGCTACGACTCGCTGCGCATGCCGGTCCTGCTACTGCGCGGCGCCGACTCGGACCTGCTGCTGCCGGAGGTCGCCGACGCGATGACGCGCCGCGGCCCGCGGGCGCAACGCATCGACTTCCCCGATTGCGGCCACGCTCCCGCCCTGAACGTCGCCCCCCAGATTGAAGCCATCCGCCAATTCCTGGCCACGCCGGACCAACCGGCGGCCATCCGCCACTGATAACAGGAGCCCACCCATGAAACGCGTTCTGCTCGCCGCGCTGGCCGGCCTATGCATGAGTTCCGCTGCGGCGGCGAAAGATTTCGTCGTCGCGCACGTCTACGACAAGACGGGCCCCTTGGAAGCCTATGCCAAGCAAACCCAGGCCGGCCTGATGCTGGGGCTGGAATACGCGACGCAAGGCACCATGACGGTCGCCGGCCGCAAGATCCGCGTCATCGAAAAGGACAACCAGGGCAAGCCCGACGTCGCTCGCGCGCAGCTCGCCTCGGCCTATGCCGACGACAACGCCGACATCGCCGTGGGCCCGACCTCCTCCGGCGTCGCGCTGGCCATGCTGCCGATCGCCGAAGAGTACGAAAAGATCCTGCTGGTCGAGCCGGCCGTGGCGGATTCGATCACCGGCGACAAATGGAACCGCTACATCTTCCGCACCGGCCGCAATTCCTCGCAGGACGCCATCGCCAATGCCGTGGCCTTCGACCAGGCCGGCACGTCCATCGCCATGCTGGCGCAGGACTACGCGTTCGGCCGGGACGGCGTGAAAGCGTTCAAGGGCGCCCTGAAGAATGCCAAGATCGTGCACGAGGAATACCTGCCCGCCAACGCCACGGACTTCACCGCCGGCGCGCAGCGCCTGTTCGACGCGCTGAAGGACAAGCCCGGCCGCAAGATCATCTTCATCCTCTGGGCCGGCGCCGGCAACCCCTTCAAGATCGCCGACCTCGATCCCAAGCGGTTCGGCATCGAGATCGCCACCGGCGGCAACACGCTGGCGGTCATGACGCCGCTGAAATCGCTGGCCGGCATGGAAGGCGCCACCTATTACTACTACGGCATCCCCAAGAACCCGGTGAACGACTGGCTGGTCGCGGAGCACCAAAAGCGCTACGGACAGCCGCCGGACTTTTTCACCGCGGGCGGCATGTCGGCCGGCATTGCGATCGCGCAGGCGCTGGCCAAGACCGCGGGCAACTCCGATACCGACACGCTGATCAAGGCCATGGAAGGGATGAGCTTCGAAACGCCCAAGGGCAAGATGACGTTCCGGCCCGAGGATCACCAGGCCATGCAGTCCATGTACCACTTCCGCATCAAGAACGATCCGTCGGTGCCGTGGGCCGTGCAGGACCTGGTCAAGGAAATCACGCCGGACCAGATGTCGGTGCCGATCCAGAACAAACGCTGAAACGCCGCCCGTCCATGCTGGAGACCCAATCGCTCACCATCCGTTTCGGCGGACACGTGGCCGTCAACGACGTCAGCTGCAGCTATGCGCCTGGCACGCTGACGGCCATCGTCGGCCCGAACGGCGCGGGCAAGACCACCTACTTCAACCTTATCTCCGGCCAGCTGCGCGCCAGTTCGGGAACGGTGCGCCTGAACGGGCGCGACCTCACCGCGCTGGGCGCCGCGGCCCGGATGCACGCCGGCCTGGGCCGCGCGTTCCAGTTGACGCAGCTGTTCCCGCGCCTGAGCGTGCACGAGAACGTGCGGCTGGCCCTGCAGTCCCGCCAGCAGGGCATGGGCTGGCGCCAGATCCGGTTCTGGCGCACCTGGGACGACGACCGCGGCCTGATCGGGCGCGCCGACATGCTGCTCGAACGCACCCGCCTGTCCGCGCGGCGCGACCAGTCCGCCGCCGACCTGCCGCATGGCGACCAGCGCAAGCTGGAAATCGCCATGCTGGTCGCGCTGGATCCGGAGGTGTTCATGTTCGACGAGCCCACGGCCGGCATGAGCGTGGACGACGTGCCCGTGGTGCTGGAGCTGATCCGGGAGATCAAGAACGATCCCTCGAAGACGATCCTGCTCGTGGAACACAAGATGGACGTGGTGCGCGAGCTGGCCGACCGCATCGTGGTGCTGCACAACGGTCAACTGATGGCCGACGGCGAACCGGCCGCGGTCATCGCCTCGCCCATCGTGCAGCAGGCGTACCTGGGCGTCAGCCCGACGGAGAAAGCGGCATGACGCGCCCCTTGCTGGAACTGAAGGACGTGCATACCCACATCGGCGCGTACCACATCCTGCACGGCGTGGACCTCGGCGTGCCGCCTGCCGCGGTGACCATGCTGCTGGGTCGCAACGGCGCGGGCAAGACCACCACGCTGCGCACGGTCATGGGCCTGTGGCGCGCTTCGCAGGGCCAGGTGAGCTTCGACGGCGCGCCCGTGGGCGGCCCCGGCACGCGCACCTCGCCGCCGGACATGGCGCGCATGGGCATGGCCTACGTGCCCGAGAACATGGGGATCTTCGCCGACCTCTCCGTCAAGGAGAACATCCTGCTCGCGGCGCGCCAGGCCCGCAACGCCGCGCAGCTCGACACCGCCCGGCTGGAATGGATCTTCGGCTTCTTCCCCGCGCTGAAGAAGTTCTGGCTGCATCCCGCCGGCAAGCTGTCGGGCGGGCAGAAGCAGATGCTGGCGGTGGCGCGCGCCATCATCGAGCCGCGCCGCCTGCTGCTGGTGGACGAACCCAGCAAGGGCCTCGCCCCCGCCATCGTGCAGAACATGATCGACGCCTTCATCGAACTGAAGCAGGCCTCCACCACCATCCTGCTGGTCGAACAGAACTTCAATTTCGCCCGCCTCGTGGGCGACCACGTCGCCGTGATGGACAACGGCCGCGTCGTGCATGCCGGCGGCATGGCGCAGCTGGCCGCGGACGACGAACTGCAGACACGCCTGCTGGGCCTGTCCCTGGGAAGCCACCAATGAGCACGCTAGAACTCGACACTCCGCTGCCGCGCGTGCGCGCGGACCTGCGCCCCGCCCTGCTGGTGCTGGCCCTGGCCGCGATCGCGCTGCCGCTGGTGGGGTCCCTGTCCACCTGGCTCACCCTGACGCTGGCCGGCCTGGCCATGGGCATGATCATCTTCATCGTGGCCTCGGGCATGACGCTGGTCTTCGGGCTGATGGACGTGCTGAACTTCGGCCACGGCCTGTTCATCGCCATCGGCGCGTACATGGCGGCCACGGTGCTGGGCTCCATGGCCGACTGGACGCAGTCCGGCAGCCTGTGGGTCAACCTGGCGGCGGTGCTGCCCGCCATGATCGTCGGCATGCTGGTGGCCGGCGCCGTCGGCCTGGCGTTCGAGCGCGTCATCGTCCGGCCGGTCTACGGCCAGCATCTCAAGCAGATCCTCATCACCATGGGCGGCATGATCATCGGCGAAGAGATCATCAAGATGCTCTGGGGACCGCAGACGATCTCGCTGCCGCTGCCCGAAGCGATGCGCGGCGCGTTCCTGCTCGGCGATGCCGCGATCGAGAAGTTCCGGATCGTCGCGCTGGTGACGGGATTGCTCGTGCTGGGCGGCATGCTGTGGCTGCTGAACCGCACCAAGCTGGGCCTGCTGATCCGCGCCGGGGTGGAAGACCGCGAGATGGTGGAAAGCCTGGGCTACCGGATCAAGCATCTCTTCGTGGGCGTGTTCGTCGCCGGATCGATGCTGGCCGGACTCGGCGGCGTGCTGTGGGGCATGTATCAGCAGTCGGTGGTGCCGCAGCTGGGCGCGCAGGTGAACGTGCTGATCTTCATCGTGATCATGATCGGCGGCCTGGGCTCTACCGTGGGCTGCCTGATCGGCGCGCTGCTGGTCGGCCTGATGGCCAACTACACCGGTTTCCTGCTGCCCAAGGCCGCCCTGTTCTCGAACATCGCGCTGATGGTCGCCATCCTGTTGTGGCGTCCGCAGGGCGTTTATCCGGTCACGAACCGCTAGGGCCCGTCGACATGTCCGTACGCCTGCTTTCCGGCGATCCCCCCCGCAGCGCGGTGCTCGCGCTCGTGCTTATCGCGATCGTGGCCGCGCTGGCGGCCGCGCCCTTTCTTTTCCCCGGCCCGAAGTCGCTGGCCGTGGCGGCGAAGATCCTGGTGTTCGTGATCCTCGTGGCCAGCTACGACCTGCTGCTGGGCTATACCGGCATCGTCAGCTTCGCGCACACGATGTTCTTCGGCATCGGCGCCTACGGCGTGGCGATCGCCAGCGTGCGCCTGGAACCGGGCTGGACGGCCGTTCTCGCGGGCACGGCCGCCGGCCTGGCCGTGTCCTTGGCCTTCGCCCTGCTGATCGGCCTGGCCAGCCTGCGCGTGCGCGCCATCTTCTACGCCATGATCACGCTCGCGGTCGCCGCCGCGTTCCAGACGCTGGTGTCCCAGCTCTCGGAACTCACGGGCGGCGAAGACGGCCTGAACTTCAAGGTGCCGCAGATGCTGCGGCCGGCCTTCCGGCCCTTTTCCGAGCCCATCCTCGGCATTACGATAGACGGCCGCATCATTACGTACTACCTGATCGCCGCGGTCTGCCTGGTACTGTTCCTGTTGTTGCTGCGCATCGTCAATTCGCCGTTCGGCCGCGTGCTGCAGGCGATCCGCGAGAACCCGTTCCGCGCCGAAGCCATCGGTTACCGCACGGTGCTGTACCGCAGCCTGTCCAATCTGCTGGCCGCGGCCTTCGCCACGCTGGCCGGCGCGATGTACGCGCTCTGGCTGCGCTACAACGGCCCCGATACCTCGTTGTCGTTCGAGATCATGCTCAATATCCTGCTCATGCTGGTGATCGGCGGCATGGGCACCATGTACGGCGCAGTGGTGGGCGCCAGCCTGTTCGTCTTCGCGCAGAGCTATCTGCAGGACGGCCTGCACCGCATCCACGAATCGGTGTCCGGCATCGCCCCGCTGGCGCTGTTGTTCGAGCCCGACCGCTGGCTGCTGTGGCTGGGCATTCTGTTCGTAGTGTCGGTGTACTACTTCCCCACCGGGATCGCGGGACGGCTGCGAGAACTCGCGCGGCGCCGCTGACGCCTTCGGTCACCCGGCGATCAACGCGCCGGTTGGCCTAGCGTATCGGCGTTGCGCAGCAAACCGTCCACCCGGCGCTGCATGTCGTCGACCTGGCCGCGCGCCTCCCGCGTGCCATCGATCCGCGCGCCGGCCGGCGCCGGCATCAACCGGGGCATGGACGGCGGCGGCAGATCGGCCGAGGTCGGGCGCAGCGGTATCCTGCCCGAAGGCGCGGAGCGGGTCTCCGACGCCTGGCCGAACAAGCTCTCAAGCACCTGCAGCCGCAAGCGCTGCTCGTCGATGACGTCTTCCTGCGCGGCGAGCGCCAATTCATCCGGATCCGTCGCGCCGAAGATGGCGGCGCGGTCGCGGGAGTCCGCCGGAAGCAGCACACGCGGCTCGGGGCCGGCGTTCAGCACGTTCCGCCCCTCACCGCCGGGCTCCGCCGGCTTGCCGGCCCCGGCCGCAGGCCCCGCCGGTTGCGGCTGCGCCGCCTGCTGCGCCCAGGCCGGCGACGAGAACAAGCCGAGGCAACACGCCCCTATCCCTATCAGCCGCCATCCCGGAAAACCGCGCCCCATATCTCTTCCTTTTGCCCCGCCGTGCCCAGGCGCGGGCATTCCCGCGAGGCAAAAAAAACGGCAAGGGTGTTGGCCCTTGCCGTCTTATATCAGAACGGCGAACCGTTCGGATGTCCTGCTTTTACTTAGATGATACGTGCGGCTTCAACCAGACGCACCACGCGCCACGACTTCGAGCGCGAGATGGGACGGCCTTCAGCGATTTCAACCGTATCGCCTTCGTTGTACTGGTTCGATTCATCGTGCGCCTTGTACTTCGCGGAACGCATGATGATCTTGCCGAAGATGGGGTGCTTGACGCGGCGCTCGACGAGCACAACGACAGTCTTGTCCATCTTGTTGCTGACGACCTTGCCAACCAGCGTACGCTGGCGCTTGGCCACTTGGGTGTTTTGAGTTTCGCTCATCTTTATTTCCCTGCCTTCTCGGTCAGCAAGGTACGCACGCGCGCGATGTCGCGACGCACGTTGCGCAGCTGGCTGGTATTGGCAAGCTGCTGCGTGGCCTTCTGCATACGCAGACCGAATTGTGCCTTCAGCAGGCTTTCGAGCTCTTTGCCGAGCTCGGCGGCGTCTTTCGAACGGAGTTCGCTGGCTTTCATCTTAGTACTCCTTAAGCACCGATATGACGCGCGACGAACGTGGTCGAAATCGGCAGCTTGGCAGCGGCCAGGCGGAAAGCTTCACGCGCGAGCTCTTCGCTAACCCCTTCCATTTCGTAGAGCACCTTGCCGGGCTGAATTTCGGCGACCCAGTACTCCGGGTTGCCCTTACCGTTACCCATACGGACTTCGGCAGGCTTCTGCGAGATGGGCTTATCCGGGAAAATGCGAATCCAGATACGGCCGCCACGCTTGATGTGACGGTTGATGGCACGACGAGCGGCTTCGATCTGACGGGCGGTCAGACGGCCACGGCCGGTGGCCTTCAGACCGAATTCGCCGAACGACACGTGGGTGCCACGGGTCGCCAGACCGGTGTTGCGGCCCTTCTGCTCTTTGCGATACTTTCTGCGAGAGGGTTGCAGCATGGTTATTCTCCTTCAGGCGCCGGAGCAGCGTCCGCCTTGCGGGGACCACGGCCACGACCACCCGGACGACCGGTGCGAGCACCGTCCGGACGATCACCACGCGGAGCGCGGCGCGGACGACGTTCTTCTTCACGCGGGGCGGCGGTTTCCGGCGGCAATTCGCCGTTGGCCAGCATGTCGCCCTTGTAGACCCAGACCTTGATCCCAATCACGCCGTACGTGGTGTGGGCTTCGGAGGTGCCGTAGTCGATGTTGGCCTTGAGGGTGTGCAGCGGCACACGGCCTTCGCGATACCACTCGGTGCGAGCAATTTCGATACCGTTCAGACGGCCCGAGCTCATGATCTTGATGCCTTGGGCACCCAGACGCATGGCGTTCTGCATCGCGCGCTTCATGGCGCGGCGGAACATGATGCGCTTCTCGAGCTGTTGCGAGATCGAGTCGGCGATCAGTTGAGCATCGGTTTCCGGCTTGCGGATTTCTTCGATGTTGACGTGCACGGGCACGCCCATCAGGCGCTGCAGATCAGCCTTCAGGCTTTCGATGTCCTCGCCGCGCTTGCCGATCACCACGCCCGGACGAGCCGAGTAGACGGTGATGCGGGCATTCTTGGCGGGACGCTCGATGATCACGCGACCGACGGAGGCGCTCTTGAGCTTCTTCTTCAGGTACTCGCGAACGCGAATGTCTTCGGCCAGCATCGAGCCGAAGGCCTTGTCGTCGGCGAACCAACGCGAGGACCAATTACGGGTGACCGCGAGACGGAACCCAGTGGGGTGAATTTTCTGACCCATCGTGACTCCTTAAGCTCCGACCTTGACCGTGATGTGGCAGGTCTGCTTCTCGATACGGTTGCCGCGGCCCTTGGCGCGAGCGGAGAAGCGCTTCATCGACTGAGCCTTGTCCACGAAAATCGTGGTGACCTTCAGTTCGTCGATATCGGCGCCGTCGTTGTGCTCGGCGTTGGCGATGGCGGACTCGACAGCCTTCTTCAGGATGGCGGCGGCCTTCTTCGGCGAGAAGGTGAGGATGTTCAGCGCTTGCGAGACCGACTTGCCGCGGATCAGATCCGCAACCAGACGCGTCTTTTGAGCGGAGATGTGAACCCCACGGATAATGGCAGTAGTTTCCATCGCTTACCTCTTCGCCTTCTTGTCCGCGGCGTGACCCTTGAACGTACGGGTCAGCGCGAACTCGCCCAGCTTGTGACCGACCATGTTCTCGTTGATGTAAACGGGAACGTGCTGCTTGCCGTTGTGCACAGCGATCGTCAGACCGATGAACTCGGGCAGGATCGTCGAGCGACGCGACCAGGTCTTGATCGGCTTCTTGTCTTTGCCCGCGACGGCCGTGTCCACCTTCTTGATCAGGTGAGCATCGACAAACGGGCCTTTCTTGATCGAACGTGACATAGTGTTCGCCTCTTACTTGCGCTTGCGCCGTTGGACGATCATATTGTTCGTCCGCTTGTTGCGACGGGTCTTGAAACCCTTCGCCGGAGTGCCCCACGGGCTGACCGGTTCGCGTGCTTCACCGGTACGGCCTTCGCCGCCACCGTGCGGGTGATCCACCGGGTTCATGGCAACGCCACGGACCGTCGGGCGGATACCACGCCAACGCATTGCACCGGCCTTGCCGATTTGGCGCAGGCTGTGTTCTTCGTTACCGACTTCACCGATGGTGGCGCGGCATTCGATGTGCACACGGCGGACTTCACCCGAGCGCAGACGCACCTGAGCGTAGACGCCTTCGCGAGCCAGCAGGACGGCGGAAGCGCCGGCCGAGCGGACCATCTGGGCACCCTTGCCAGGGATCATTTCGACGCAGTGAATCGTCGTACCCACCGGGATGTTGCGGATCGGCAGCGTGTTGCCGGCGCGGATCGGGGCTTCGATGCCCGACACCAGCGTGGCGCCCACTTCCAGACCGCGCGGAGCGATGATGTAACGACGTTCGCCGTCGGCGTAGCACAGCAGAGCGATGTGCGCCGTACGGTTGGGGTCATATTCCAGACGCTCGACCTTCGCCGGGATGCCGTCCTTGTCGCGACGGAAGTCGACGACGCGGTAGTGCTGCTTGTGGCCACCGCCACGATGACGGATCGTGATGTGACCGTTGTTGTTACGGCCGGAACCACGGGTCTTCTTTTCCAGCAGCGGCGCGTAGGGCTCGCCCTTGTGCAGGTTCGGGCTGACAACCTTCACCATGCCACGGCGGCCAGCCGAAGTCGGCTTAACTTTTACGAGGGCCATTTACTTCACCTCCGCAAAGTCGATTTCCTGGCCGTCCTTGAGCGAGACGTAGGCCTTGCGCTCATTGCGACGACGGCCAACGAATCGGCCAAAGCGCTTGACTTTGCCCTTACGGTTGAGGACCTGCACGGACTCGACCTGCACCTTGAAGAGCAGTTCGACGGCAGCCTTGATTTCCGGCTTGGTAGCGTCAGCCACGACACGGAAAGCGACTTGCTGATTCTTCTCGGCAACGAAGGTGGCCTTTTCGGTCACGATCGGCGCAAGAATGACTTGCATCAAGCGTTCAGCGTTCATCCCAGCATCTCCTCGAGTTGAGCGATGGCCGGCTTGGTGATCAGCACTTTCTTGTAGTGGACCAGCGACAACGGATCGGCGTAACGGGGCTCGACAACGGCAACGTGCGGCAGGTTGCGGGTGGCGAGGTAAACATTTTCATCAACGCTGTCGGTGATGATCAGGACCGAGTCCAGGCCCAGGCTCTTCAGCTTTGCAGCGGCAGCCTTGGTCTTGGGCGATTCCAGATCGAACGATTCGACGACGGCGATGCGGTCTTCGCGAGCCAACTGCGACAGGATCGAACGGATCCCGGCGCGGTACATCTTCTTGTTGACCTTCTGGCTGAAGTTCTCTTCGGGCGAGTTCGGGAAAATCCGACCACCGCCACGCCACAGCGGCGACGAAGTCATACCGGCGCGAGCGCGGCCGGTACCCTTCTGGCGCCAGGGCTTCTTGGTCGAGTGCTTGACTTCAGTGCGATCCTTCTGAGCGCGGTTACCCGAACGGGCGTTGGCTTGGAAAGCCACCACGATCTGATGAATCAGAGCTTCGTTGAAGTCACGGCCGAAGATCGTGTCGGGAGCGCTGAACGTAGCAGCGGCCTGACCTTGGTCGTTCAGGAGCTTGAGATCCATTTACTTACGCTCCCTTCTTGGCCGGGGCCTTGATGGCCGGGCGCACGACGATGTCGGCGCCAGCGTGGCCGGGGACAGCGCCCTTGACCAGCAGCAGGCCGCGCTCAGCGTCAACGCGAACGACGTCGAGGTTTTGAACGGTGCGGGTGACATCACCCAGGTGACCGGCCATGCGCTTACCCGGGAAAATACGGCCCGGATCTTGAGCTTGACCAATCGAGCCCGGGACGCGGTGCGAACGGGAGTTACCGTGCGACGCGCGTTGCGAACCGAAGTTGTGGCGCTTGATGGTACCGGCAAAGCCTTTACCGATGGTGGTGCCCGTGACGTCGACCTGTTGGCCGGCTTCGAACACCGATTCCACGGCGATCACGGCACCAGCCGCGAATTCGGCGGCGCGGGCGGGATCAAGGCGGAATTCTTTGAGGATGCTACCGGCTTCGGTGCCGGCCTTGGCGTAGTGGCCCGTTTGCGGCTGAGCCACGCGCGAGGCACGACGAGTGCCATAAGCCACCTGGATCGCGGCGTAGCCGTCGGTTTCCAGCGACTTAACTTGGGTCACGCGGTTGTTCGACACGTCCAGCACGGTCACCGGGATGGATTCACCTTCCTCGGTAAAAATGCGGGTCATGCCGACCTTGCGACCCACCAGCCCCAGCCGGTGAGCGGCGGGCGTGGGTGTCGAATTCGACATCGTTTTCTCCATTCCCGACTGCGATTGGTCGGGGCTAATCAGGCAAAAGGTAACGGCCTTTGCCCTACGACTATGTTCAACCTGGCTTGGGGTTGCATGCCCGAAATTTCCGGGGAAACTCCCGGGATTGCGCGCGCCTCGCCATAGTTAGACCTGCCACAAAATGGCAAGCTTGGCATATTAGCATGTTTTTTTCAGGCAGCACAAGCACTTAGCGCATTTGAACGTTGCGCCCGAAAAACAAAATGGCCGCACTCCTGGGGAATGCGGCCATTCTTCACGAGCCTACCGGCGAAGGTAGCAGGCCCGCTGGGCGCTTTACTGCAGCGCGATTTCGACGTCGACGCCGGCCGGCAGGTCCAGACGCATCAGGGCGTCAACGGTCTTGTCGGTGGGATCCACGATGTCCATCAGGCGCTGATGGGTACGGATCTCGAACTGGTCGCGCGACGTCTTGTTCACGTGCGGCGAACGCAGGACGTCGTAGCGGCGAATACGCGTGGGCAGCGGCACCGGGCCACGGACAACGGCGCCGGTACGCTTGGCGGTATCGACGATTTCAGCGGCCGATTGATCGATCAGCTTGTAATCGAAGGCTTTCAAGCGGATACGGATCTTTTGGTTTTTCATGGCGTTTCCTAAAGAACGAAAGACGAGGGCGGCGTCGCGCCCTCGCTGGTTGGGTGCTGCTTAATGGATCCGGATTACTTCAGGATCTTGGCGACGACGCCGGCGCCGACGGTGCGACCGCCTTCACGGATGGCGAAACGCAGGCCTTCTTCCATGGCGATCGGAGCCAGCAGCTTGACCGTCATGGCCACGTTGTCGCCCGGCAGGACCATTTCCTTGTCGGCCGGCAGCTCGATC